>ENA-UPSB01001453-UPSB01001453.1-bioreactor-metagenome-genome-assembly--contig:-NODE-1453-length-27563-cov-5.711829_pt1 | contig 27563 bp, 25 predicted proteins | sample MGYA00238182_ERZ773286 | MGnify/ENA primary metagenome ERZ773286 (study PRJEB29026, sample SAMN07631240) | bioreactor metagenome | isolation source: Switchgrass digestor | place: USA: Dartmouth...
CTTCCGTAAATGCGTTCCGTATCGATGTTTTTGGAACCCAAAGTTTTGTCGATATCTCTTGATATGGCGTTATACCCGCCGATAATAATGACTTTCTCAGCTTCTAAGCGTTCTATTTCCTTTAATGTGGAAGGGTTTAAACTGTATCTGCCCGTAAAAAGAATCGGGGCGTTATAACTTTTGGCCAGAGGTCCGGCGCTGAGAGCATCGGCAAAGTCATCTCCTCTGACCAGGATAACGTATTCTGATTCATTCCATCCGGCTTGGGATATTTTAACTGCGGTCTGGTAGCGGTCCGAGCCTGCCAATCTGTCCGCAGCTAAGGCCGGCTGGGGACTGATGAAGGCCGGCAAAGCCGCGAAGGCCAGGGCTAAGGTACAAGTAAAAATAACGGTGAAAACCATAGCGAGCGGCCTGCCGCTGAATGGATGCGGGTCTTTTTTTATATTTTGGCCCAACATTATTATCCTCCTTAAAAGAACATTCCCCAAATCCCTGAACGCAAGATTTGTTAAGCTGAATTTGGAAAAAACAAATTTGTAAAAATGAGAAACCATCTCTAAAACAGGCGAATATAGATATATTCGACCAGTATTTTCAATTATCCTTTAGCCTTTCCTTTGTTCTTTTATTCAGCGGACATTATAGATTCTAAATTTGAAATTTATTAATGCTGTCTTGCAGGCTTTGAGCCATAGCGGCCAGGTTTTGGCTGGTGGAAGCGATTTCCTCTACGGAAGCGGTTTGCTCTTCGGTAGCTGCCGATACTGTCTGGGTGGAAGCCATGTTCTCCCTGCTCACAACTTCTACTTCTTTTATCGAATTGACAATGGTTTCGCTTCCCTGGGCCAGCCGCTGGACGGCCATGGACATTTCCTGGGCTTGGGTTGAAACTTTTTCAGCCATTTCCGCGATTGCTTGGAAGGACTGGTCGGCGGCATTTACTACTTCGATACCGGTCTGGACTTCTTGGGCGTTGGCTTCCATAGCTTCCACGGCATTATCGATATTGACCTGGTTTTGGTTGATGAGTTGGGCTATTTGTTGGGCTGCTATTTGGGATTGCTCTGCCAGTTTGCGTACTTCGTCCGCCACTACGGCAAAACCTTTACCATGTTCCCCGGCCCTGGCCGCTTCGATGGCTGCATTCAAGGCCAGAAGGTTGGTCTGTTCGGCTATTCCGGAAATAACATGGGTAATTTCATCTATTTCTTTGGAGCTCTGGGCCAATTTCCTAATTCCGTCCTGGACTTTAAGGGACCCTTCACCAATATGTCTCATCTGGCTAACTGCGCTTTGAGCCGCTCTTTGTCCTTCCAGCGCCGCTGATGCGGCTTCATTGGCATGTTGAGCGACAAGGTTGCTGTTGGCGGCCAATTGTTCGATAGATGCCGAGCTTTCTTCGATGGCCTGGGTAATGCCTTCCACAGCGGCGGATTGTTTCTCCGCTCCTTGAGCCATACCGGCTACGGTGGCCGCCACCTCATTGGAGGCTTGAGCCTGTTGGTCGGCACTTGCCGAAAGTTGTTCGGATGAAGAGGCTACCTGTTCGGCAATTAGGGATACATCTTTTACTAAAGACCGCAGATTATTGATCATATTGTTCAAAGCAACCCCAAGAAGGCCAACCTCGTCCTTGCTTTTTACTTTTATATTTTCAATGGCGAGATTCCCCCGGGCAACTTCCTGGATTTTCCCGGCCACATCTTTTATTGGTCTGGCAATCCTGCGCGCAATTAAGCCGGCTAACAGAATTCCTAACAAGAGAATACCGACGGATATAAACAGGGTCATCATCTGGAGATGATAAACACCTGCCAGTATCTCCGATTCCTCTGCTGTGACGGCCAAAAACCAGTTGGTGCCTTCCACCGGCGCATATCCCATATATTTTCTTTGGCCGTTATATGTGTAGGAACCAACCCCGCTTTCCCCCGCTACCATCTTTTTTTCCAATTCTACAAGTTCCGCCAATTGGGGGTCGTTCTTAACATTCTCAAAATCATTATTCCTGTTGGCAACCAGTTTGCGGTCCTTATGGGCGATGGTGGTGCCTTCTTTGTTGATCATAAAGGCTTCACCGGTTTCACCAAAAACAAGCTGATCCGTAATTTTGCTTAAAGCATTGCCATCCCTGATGGCAACCAGGACGCCGCTTATTTGGCCTTCGTTGTATATGGGCACAGCATAAAAGACAGTCAGGGAATTATCCGCCTCGCTGACAAGCGGATCGGAAAAAGAAGGATTGCCGGCAACTGCTTCCTGGAAAAAAGCAAGATCTTTTATGGTGGAAGTAGCCCCGTTGGAGTAGGTTATGGTACCGTTCAAATCGGCAATTCCCATCCGCACATGTCCAGCCCTTTGGGTTTCATTTATTAAGGCCCTGAGTTTGTCTACCAATGGTACTTCGGGGTTTTTTATTGTCTCGTCATTGGCCAGGACCTCCAAGGCGTTTATTTGGGCCTCTACTTGGGTGGTTACAATCATGGTGCCTTCTTTGGCCAGCTGTTGCAGGGACTTATTAATTTCGTCCTCCACAGCCTGGGATGAGTAGTAATAACTCATTACCCCCATGGTTCCACAAACGATCAGTAAGACGACAGCGACCAAGAGTGCAAGTTTGGTAGTTAAACTTTTCATTTTCTTTTTACCCTCCTACGAAATGGCAAATATATTACCAAAATTATTGCCTCATATTTTGAATATACTTTTAATATTACTGTTTTTTATTTAACATCATTGTGTTTTGCCGCCATCCGCCGCGCCATTCTTCGCCGTCTTCTCTTCATAACGGTTATTTTTCTATGTATTTTGTAGGTAAGATATAAAAGGACCAGGATGACAACCGGCAGCCAAACATAGGATTTTTTATCAGCTGGCGGTGGGGGCAGGACAGTGGTGTCAGCCTTTAAAGCAAAGGAATTTAAAACCATACCCTCTTCTATGACTTGGACATTGGTTATAACCTGGTCTTTGATTACTTCTTTAATATCGGAAGCAACCGGCAATATCTTTAGAGATATGTCCGGAGGGGCGGTGCTGCTTATTTCCCTGGTATAAATAATATCTTCGCCCAGAATAAGGTTGACCGGGCTGTCGCTTATCATCAGGTTGGAAAGAATTGTCCCTTTGGGTTTATAGACCACATTTTCAAAGTTGCTAAAACCATATTCCAACAATTTTCTCATATCCGTATAGATACTGGTCTTGGTCGGCGATTTTAAAACAACTCCCAGCAAGGCCCGGCTCTCTTTTTCCGCCGTAGCCACGAAGGTATTGCCGGCGGTGGAGGTATAACCGGTTTTCATGCCGGTTACGGTGGGTTCGGTCCAGATAAACTCGTTCATATTGTACATTTCCGTCGGAATGCCTTCTTTGTTCCGGGAGATGATTTTTGTTTTTGTCTTGACGTATTCCCTGAAGAGGGGATTTTGGTAAGCGGTCCGGGCGATCATGGCCAGATCGCGGGCCGTGGTCAGGTGCCCTTCTTCGCTTAAACCGCTGGGATTTTTGAAAGTGGTGTTTAGGGCGCCGATTTCTTTGGCTCTGGCATTCATTAAAGCGGCGAATGATTGCACGTCGCCGCTGATATGTTCGGCAATGGCCACTGCGGCATCGTTGGCTGAATTAAGCAGCAGGGCATAGAGAAGATCGCTTAAGCTTAGTTGTTCACCAGGTTCCAGGTAAATACGTGTCCCCTGGATTAGTTCCGGGTTGAGCATGGAGGGACCGGCGGTTACCATATCGCCCAGGTTTCCCTGTTCCAGGGCAATAAGGGCGGTCATAATTTTGGTGGTACTGGCCGGTTCGAATTGCCGGTCCGGGTTTTTGGCATATAGAGTTTGCCCCGTGGTGATATCGATCAGGATTGCTCCTTCACTGATTAATTCCGGAACCGGGAGTTTTTCCGGAGAGGCCGAGAGGGGCGTTGCCAGGTTAAAGAGCAGGAATAGGGCAGTAAACAGTGTGGCAATAATTCTCAAAGTAAGACCCCCAAAAATAAGGAAAATGCTTATACCTCTAAAATCTTACCAAAATTTGATTTAATTAGAAAGGGAAAGAGTATAAAAAGACGCCTCCCGGGATAGGAGACGTCTTGCAAGTTTGGGCTTTTTATTCTTTGTTCATCCGTTATTGTTTATATTGCTTAAACTAAAGTCGGATCGTACATATCGTTAATCGTGCTGTCTATGATTTTAATATCGCGAATGCCTACCAGATCCCCACCGCTTCCGGTGAATATATTCTTGTTTATGATCAACTGCATTGCATCTTGGATTTCTTCTGCGGTTACATCATTTCTGGGGGCGGGAAGGGTCATTGTCGAGGTTCCTCCGCTGGCGGTGGCGAATGTTAGGCGCAGTATTTTTTCATTTGTTATAGCCATTTTACCAACTCCAAAGTCTTTAATTAATTTCTTTTTTATTCTTCCGTCAAGGCGAAGCGATCGTCCCGCCGGACTTCGAGCAGGGGATACTGCAGCAAGTTGAATAAGGCACTGGCTACTTCATAGATATCCTCGCTGCTGGCGGTTGCCTTGACTCCGCTGAAAGTCTTTTGCCTGGTGATTGGGGCTCCGCTGCCGGAGGTGTCGATCTGATAGCGAGCTACGAAAGTTGAATCCAAAGGAGTTGTAATAATTGCCAATTTTATTACCTCTTTTCTTTTAAAGATTTAAGCTTTGTGCACAATGCTTGTCCTGCTATTAATATATTCGTTATGGTTTAAGGTGTGAAAAAGTTATTAAAAAATTATTAAAATGGATTAAAAGGATTGACGCCTTAATAAAATAGGAAGTAAGATTAATGAAGAGCCGACTGACCGGTCGGTTTTGATTTTCAATCACATATTGGAGGAAGAGAGATGAGCTCTTTGGATTCATTGACGGTGGAAAAGAAACCTAAAAAGAAAAAGAAGATTATTATTGCTGTTGTAGTTATAGCACTGTTAGTATTAGTGGCTGTAAGGATCGGGATATCGGCCCAAAAGGCTGCCCAGCAGATGGCGGAGGAAATGAACCGTGTTTCTTATACACCGGTTGAGGCGCAAACAGTTCAAAAAAAGAGCATTTCTTCCACTATAACTCTAAGCGGCAAAATTCAAGCCGATAAAGAAGCCCCCGTTATGGTTAAAACCCCGGGCAAAGTAACGGCGGTTTATGTCAAAGTGGGGGATGTGGTGCGGAAAGATCAAGTTTTGCTCAGTTTAGATAAAAGCGATTTGCAAGCTTCCTATAACCAGGCTTTGGCCGGCTACCAGCTGGCGCAGGCGGCTTACGAAACCAATATGGCCAATTACCAGAAAAGCCTGGAGAACCTGGAAAGGTACAGGCAGCTTTATGAAGCAGGAGCAATAAGCAAGCTGGAACTGGAACAGGCAGAAATGGCTGCTTCCGAGAATATCAAGAAGACTTACGAGAGCCAGCTTGCCCAGGCCAAAGCCGCATACGAAGCGGCTCAAAAAGCCATGAACGATATGGATATCAAATCCCCCATCGACGGTATTGTAACCTCTTTGAGTGCCAGTGAAGGAGTTTTTGCGGCCAATACTATGCCGGTGGCTACGGTAGTGGATTTGAGCCAACTTTATATTACGGTCAATGTAAGCGAGAACGAGATCAATAACCTTAAAGCCGGGCAGGAAGTGGAGGTCAGCGTGCCTGCAGCTTCCCTGGAGCTCAAAGGTAAGATTGACACTTTAAGTGTGGCGGCCAACACCCAGGGCCAGTACAGCTTGAGAATCAACCTGGACAATAAAGACGGGCTGCTTAAACCCGGGATGTTTGCCAGTGTAACCTTAAAGACCGCTACCAAAGACGATGTTGTGGTCGTGCCGACCGACGCCGTTGTTTTCCATGGCGGGCGCTATGTAGTCTATACCGCCGACGGCAATAAAGCGGTGGAAAAAGAGGTTGAGACCGGGCTGGATAACGGCCAGGAAACCGAAATTACAAGCGGCCTGCAGGAAGGCGACATCTTGATAATTAAGGGCCAGCATTTTATTAAAGACGGCTCGGAGATAAAAATTGTAACCTTAGACGGCCAGGATATTGCAGGGGGCCAGGATATAGCGGCTCCCGGCCCGGCCGGCAGTGCCGCTGCGGTCAATGAGGAAGGCCAGACAACGGGAGGAGGCGCTGAATAGTGAGATTACCTGAAACTTCGGTCAGGCGCCCGGTTACGGTTTTAATGGTGGTCCTTATCGTAATTATTTTGGGATTCGTTTCTTTTACCCGTTTGCCTTTGGACCTCATGCCCGATATAGAATTGCCCTATGCTGTGGTCATGACTTCCTACAGCGGTGCCGGGCCTCAAGAAATAGAAAACTTAGTAACCAAACCTATTGAACAAGCCCTTTCTACGGTCCAGGGTCTGGAAAATATCACCTCCATGTCTTCGGAAGGCAATTCCGTGGTCTTTCTTGAGCTGGATTTTGGGGTGGATATGGACCAGGCGGCTTTGGATATCAGGGAAAAGATAGATATGGTCAAGGGCTATTTTCCTGACGGCGTGGGTACCCCTATGGTGATCAAAGCCAATATGGATATGATGCCCATGATGGCCTTATCTCTCTCTTCAGACACCTTAACTCTTTCCGAACTGCAGAGGCTGGCTGAAGATACGGTCCAACCCAGGCTGGAGAGAACCCAAGGTGTAGCTTCGGTTTCGGTTTCCGGCGGGGTTGAAGACATTATAGAAATTAAGACCAAAAGCGAAAAATTGGCCGGCTATGGTCTGAGCTTGGATTACCTGGCCAATATCCTGCGGGCGGAAAACGTCAGCCTGCCTGGGGGTACAATTAAAAAAGGAAGCCAGGAATTAACCGTTAAGACCACTGGGGAATTTGTCTCTTTGGAAGAAATCGAGCACATGCTGATTCCCTTGCCTACCGGGGGAACGGTCCAGCTTCAAAATTTGGCCGACATTGAGATGAAAGCGGACCAGCAAACCTCCATTTCCAAAGCCAACGGCAACCCGGCCATTAGTATTTCTTTGCAGAAGCGTTCCGACGCCAATACTGTGCAAGTGTCGGATGCGGTAAGAAAAGAGCTGGCCAAAATTGAACAGGAATTAGACGGGGTAACAATTACTCCTATTTATGATAATGCCACCTATATCAAGCAGGCTTTGAGCTCTACGGCTGAACATGGGGTTGTGGGCGCCATTCTGGCTGTCTTGATCCTCTATGTCTTTTTGCGCAATGTGCGTTCGACTTTGATTATCGCTACCTCGATTCCTATTTCCATCATCGCTACTTTCTGCCTGCTGTATTTCTCTGATATTACCATTAATATGATGACTTTGGGCGGGCTTATGCTGGGCATCGGGCGTTTGGTGGACGACTCGGTAGTGGTGCTGGAGAATATTTACCGTTTCCGCCAGAACGGTTATTCGCGGGTGGAAGCAGCTGTCAAAGGCGCTTCCGAAGTGATTATAGCCGTAATGGCTTCTACCTTGACCACGGTGGCTGTTTTCCTGCCAATAGTATTTGTGCAGGGCCTGACTTCCACCTTGTTCAAACAGTTCGCTCTAACCGTTGCCTTTTCCCTCTTTGCTTCCTTGGTGGTATCCATGACTTTAGTACCCATGCTTTCTTCCCGTCTGCTGAAAGTTGAGAGCCGGGAAGAGCGTTCCGCCAGGAAAAAAAGAGGCGGTATTTTCCGTATCCCGGCTTTGGCTGCCAAAGCCCAGGATAAATTCGATGACGGTTATCAAGCCCTGTTGATTAAATATAAAGGGCTGCTAAAATGGTCCTTAAATCATCGCCGGCGGGTAGTAATCATTACCACCGTGATTCTGGTGGTTTCCCTCCTGTCCATCGGCGTAGTGGGAGCCGAGTTTTTCCCGGCTGCCGATGAAGGGATTATTACTTTAAGTGTAACCTTGCCTGACGGGTCTGATGTTCGTAATACGGAAGAAATTATGGATAAGATCGAAAGCAAAATCGCAGATATTCCTGAAATCGACACCATTTTTCTGAACGCCGGCAGCGGCGGCATGATGAGCTTAGGCGGTTCTCAGGGCAATGTGGGTTCCTTCTACATTAATCTTTTACCTTTGGAGCAGAGAGAACGTAGGGCGACAGAGATTGCTGATGAGATTAGGGACCGGGTCATGGATATTGCCGGGGCCCAAATCAGTGTTACGGCTACCCAGTCTATGATGAACATCGGGGATGCGATCAGTATTACCATTAAAGGCGATGACCTGGATACTTTGAAACAAATCGGCGACGATTTTGTCCGGTTGGTCCAAAATATTCCGGGAACGCGGGAAGTAAAATCCAGCTATGAGGACGGCATTCCGGAAGTGCAAATCAGCATCGACCGCCTGAAGGCTTCCCAATACGGGCTTACTGCCGGTCAGGTTGCCAATGCTGTTAGATCTACCATTTCCGGTGCTACGGCTACCCAGTTTAAGTATGAGGGCAATGAGATTGACGTTAAAATTAAAGGTGACGATACCTACAGGCAAAATATTCAGGCTCTGGAGCAAATACCTATTACCACTGCCATGGGCTATAACGTGACCCTCGGCCAGGTGGCCGATATCTCCATAAGCCGTGGCCCCATCAGTATTAACCGGGAAAATCAGGTCAGAGCTATTACCGTTTCCGGCCAAATTGCAGGCCGGGATGTGGGCAGTGTTTCCCGCGATATCCAAAACGCCTTGGCCTCTTATCCGCTGCCCGAGAAATACAGCTATGACATGGGCGGACAGCAGGAAGAAATGGTGGAAGCCTTTAGTGATTTGTTCCTGGCTTTAGGTTTGGCTGTCATCCTGGTTTATATGGTCATGGCTTCCCAGTTTGAATCTCTGATCCATCCTTTTGTTATTATGTTTTCCATGCCCATCGGTTTTGCCGGGGCCTTCCTCGGCCTGTTTTTCACGGGCATACCCTTAAGCGTGATGTCAATTATCGGCTTGATTATGCTGGCCGGGATAGTGGTTTCCAATGCTATTGTGCTGGTGGATTATATCAATACCCGGCGCCGAGTCTATAAGGAGGAAGTGGAAGAAGCTATTGTCAATGCCGGTCCTATCCGTCTAAGGCCTATTCTCATGACCACCCTGACCACGGTTTTGGCCATGCTGCCTTTGTCCTTAGGTATCGGGGAAGGGGCGGAATACCAGCAGCCGCTGGCTGTTGTGGTGATCTTCGGCCTGGCTTTCTCCACTCTGGTTACCTTAGTTCTGGTTCCGGTCATGTATTCCATCGCTGAAAACATGAAGCAAAACATGAAACGCCGCTTGGGCTTAGACAAAAAGAACAAGCCCGTAGTCATTGATAATCCGACTGTTCCCGGCCCGGGACCAGGGATCGGACTCTAGTTCTTCATGCTGCCGCCAAGGCGGCAGCTGAACTGGATTCTTAAGTCAAAGCATTATATTGTGCATCTTGGAGGAACTTTTATGTCCAAGGAAGAAAAAAAAATTGAAATACTCCGAGCAGCCGGTCCGGTGTTTTTTACCAAGGGTTTTGAGGGAACCAAAATTGAGGATATTGCCAGAGAGGCCGGAATCGGCAAGGGTACAGTCTATGAGTATTTTGAAAGCAAACAACAGCTTTTTGAAGATACCTTAGCTTACAATTACGAGCTTATGGTGGACAGCCTGCGCCAGGCTTTAGCCCAAGGGGAATATATAAGGGACAAAATAATAGCTTTTGCCCGTTTTATGACGGATCTAATCAGCAATCATTTGCATCTCTTTGATCTAATGGCTACTTCCAGTATTTTGGCCAGGGAAATGGGAGCGATTATCCTGGAGTCCAATGTCCGCCTGGGAAGTGTGCTTTTGGATACAGTTAAAGCAGCAGTCGGCAAAGGCGAGCTGCGCTCCGACTTGGAACCGGAAATTATTGTTTCGGTTATCCTGGGAACGGTCTATCAATATTGCAGCCTGAAAGTTATTTTCCATAAGCAAAAATCCCAAGACATCGACTTTGACCGGCTCGTGGATGCCGTGGTGCAGGGAATCGGGCAGGTTAAGTGAATTAAGAATTAAATCAAAACTAGAAGATTTAACGGAGGTAACCGCTATGAAAATTAAAAAGGCTGTAATCCCGGCGGCAGGACTGGGCACAAGGTTCTTGCCGGTAACTAAGGCTTTGCCCAAAGAAATGCTGCCTATTGTGGATAAACCGACTATTCAATATATAGTGGAAGAGGCCGTTAAGTCTGGAATTGAAGATATACTGATTATTACCAGCAGGGGCAAGTGGCCGATCATCGATTATTATGACCGCTCCCCGGAATTGGAGGCTCACCTGGAGAAAAAAGGTGAAATGGAACAGCTGGAGAAAATTAAAAGTCTTAGCTATATCGCCAATTTTCACTATGTCCGGCAAAATGAACCCCTGGGTTTGGGCCATGCCATTATGTGCGCCAGATCTTTCGTGGGGAATGAGCCTTTTGCCGTGCTCTTGGGTGATGATATTATTAAATCCGAAGTGCCGGCTCTAAAACAACTGATGGATGTGGCCGAAGCAACTTCGGCCGGAGTGGTCGGTATTCAGGAAGTGCCCAAGAGCGAGATCCGTAAGTACGGGGCCATTGATCCTCTGGAGCGAACCCAAAATTACTACAAGGTCAGAGATTTTGTAGAAAAGCCGGAGCCGGACAAAGCCCCCTCCAACTTGGCCATTATCGGCAGGTATATTTTGCCTCCTTCCATTTTCACTTATTTGGAAGGGTTAAGTGCGGGAGTCGGCGGGGAAATCCAGCTTACCGACGCCTTGAAACAGTTATGCCGCGAAGAGGATGTTTATGCCTGCCTGTTTGAAGGTAAACGCTATGATGCCGGGGACAAGCTGGGCTATCTGATTGCCATGGTGGAATTCGCGCTGGACTCTCCCCATCTCGGAGAAAAGTTTGCCGCTTATTTGAAGCAATTATATTTAAATAATAATGAGGTTTCTGAAGATATCTCTTAAGTTTCCAAAATCGTTTAAGGTGCCAAATAGAGCTCGAGTTGCCAAATAGCTTTAGATTTGCCAAAATTTCTTTAGTTTACAAACGGCTCTTTAATTATGAGTAGAAATTAAAAGCGGCTCCCAGTCCTCAAAGACCGGAGCCGCTTTTTTTTTGTTTTCTTTTTTTCCCACTTTATTTTCCTGCGTTTTATTGTTTATTCACTTTCATAGTCTTCCAGGGATAGTTTGGAATCGGGCAAGCGGTTATAGACTATTGGTGTATATGCCAATTCTTGAGAGTCGGTTTTGTCTTGTTCGCTATCTTCTTCATTGCAGAGGCTTTTTCCGTAAAACCTGCCGCCTTTCTCGATTTTCAACAGTTTGGTGTTTATGTCGCCGTAGATAACACCGGTGGAGGTGATTTCCAGTAAGTTGGCTACAGAAAGATTGCCGCGAATTTCTCCCTGGACATAGACGTTTTCCGCTTTGATCTCGGCATTTACCTTGCCCTGGCGCCCGACGATAAAGTCGCCCTTGGTGTCGATGGTACCTACGATTTCACCGTCGATTATAATGTTGCCCGATGATTTGAGATTCCCTTCTATCTTGCAATCCTTGGCCAGGTACATATCTTGTTGTTTGTTTTGTTTCTCCGGTCTGTTCTGCCGGTCAAGCTCAACTACTGTCATATCAACCCTCTCCTTCTTATAGCTATAATAAGCATAAAACAAACAATAGTCCAATAATATAGGAAATTTGTCATATTTTGTTGGTAAATTAGTAATATTTTACATTTATAGAAGATCATATTAAAATTTGCCAATATTGCCGGCTGCAGTGGTAACCAAGGTGAGTCTGTAATTCATTTAGCTTAAATCCGGTAGTTTATATTAATTATTTTTACTTTAATTAAAGCTCTCAGGAAGATAAAGGCCAGGGGGAAGAGGAAAATTCCCAGGACTCCCATGACTTTAAAGCCTACCCAAATGGTGATCAGGGTGGCCAAAGCCGACAGGCCGATGCGCTCTCCCAGGACCTTGGGCTCGATAGATTTTCTGATGACGGTAATGGCGATAAAGAGAATGATGAGCCCTATCCCCAAGAAGAAATTGCGGTTGATAAAGGAGATGACAGCCCAGGGCATGAGCACGGTGCCGGTGCCCAGAATGGGCAGGATGTCCACAATAATTATGACCAGGGACATGAGGGCTGCGTATTTTACTCCCAGGATGGTAAGCCCGATAAAACTGACAATAAAAGTAATGGTACTTAAAATAATCTGGGCTTTCAGGAACCCGAAAGTCGCTTTCCGCAAGTCGCCCATCACCAAGGCCACTTTGCGCCGGGAAGATTCTTTAAAGAAGGAGTAAAACCTTTCGTGAATGTTTTCCAATTGAATACTGAAAAGAAAAACAGAAACCAGGTAAATTATGAGTTGGAAAAAGAAATTGGGGATGGCGGTTGAAACACTGTATGTTAAGCCGATCAGTTTGGATACTATGTTGAGGTTGGAAAGCTGGCTGATATATTCGGTGATCATGTTGTTGATCTGGGCTCCGGCATTATAGGGAAGCATGTTTAAGGCATCCTGGATGCTTTTGGTGGTATCCATGATCCATAACTGGATTAAAGGCGCATTGTTCTGGATCAGAGATAAGAAATCAAGAAGCTGGACGTATATTTTATTGATAATCAAATAGCTGAGCAAAGCAATAACAGCCAGGAACACGATGAAAGTGACCGTCTTGGCCGGGGTCTTTTTAAACTTGCATTTTTTCATCAGGAAAACGCTCAGCGGGTCGATGAGCAGGGCGGTAAAATAGGCCAGGATGAAAGGAATAAGGTGCGGGAAGACCTTATATATTAAATAGGGAACGGCTATGGTGGCAATGATAATCACTACAGCGATAAATATTCTTTTGGAGTACTCCGCCAAGCTTAACATGGGATAATATCCTCGCTTTATCTCGAATTTCTTGCTGTTTCTAACAGGATTTATAGTTATTAACTAAAATTTTTATGTTATATGCCGGATCTGTGTCGCTCACTGGAACTATGTTCATTTATTGGATTTCTGTCTTATAATTTATAATCTTCCAGTTTATATTATATAAATTTATATTATAGGAAAACTCTGCATTATGCAATTTTTACTTAATTTATATGCTTTTAGAGGAATGCAGGATTTATTGTTGAATACTTTAAGCGCAAGCTAATTGAGGAGGAGAAGAATGAAAGCCTTAAAACGTTATCCGCAAATCGGAATAATTATTTTTATTTTGCTCTTAAGCTTGATTGCAGTTCCCTTGCAGGCATCTGCCGCCGGGGACGATATGCTGCCGGAGGTCAGGGAATATCTGAAAGCCTATTATGTGGATCCGGTGGCCGACGATGTTCTCCAGGCGAAAACTATTAAAGAGATGCTGGACAGGTTGGGGGATGTCAATACCGAGTATTTTACCAAGGAAGAATATGAGCAATTCACGGACAGTCTGAACAGGCATTATACAGGTATAGGTATTGAGTTGCAAATGGTGGCCGAGGGCGTGCTGGTCACTAATGTTTTTAAAGGCTACGGGGCGGACAAAGCCGGTATTCAGGTGGGCGACATTATTATCGCCGGCGGCGGGGATTCTTTTGCCGGGAAGTCGGCCGAGTATTGCACCAGCAAGCTTCAAGGACCGGCGGGAAGCAAGGTGTCGGTCAAGGTAAAGAGGGAAAAGCAGATTTTGAACTTTACTCTGGAACGCATGGAAATTACCTTGCCGACGGTAGAGAGCCGGCTCTTGGAGGGTCATATCGGCTATATTCTAATTTATTCTTTCGGTGAAGATACTGCCAGGGAATTTGGGCAGACTGTCAAATCCCTGCAGGATAAAGGTGCGGACTGCTGGATTATCGATTTGCGGAATAACGGAGGCGGTTATACCCAGGCTGCTTTGGATCTTTTAGGCTATTTCCTTAACGGCAAAACGGCTCTCATCGCTGAGGATCGCAACCCGCCGGCCTTGACTTACCGGGCTGCCAAGCAGGATTTTACCGTTACGGGTCCGGTTATCCTGCTGGCCAATCGCTATACGGCCAGTTCTTCGGAGATAACGGCCGCCGCCCTTAAAGATTACGAGCAAGCTGTTATTGTAGGAGAGAAGACTTATGGCTCCGGTCTGGTCAAAGCTTTGATACAGCTTTCCAACGGGGATTATTTGAAGTTGCCGATACAGCGCTTTTACTCTCCCAATAAAAAACCCATTAATAAAGTTGGTATCGAGCCTGATCTGGAGCTGGTTGAGGGGGATGAACTGCAGGCTGCGGTTCTGCTTCTTAAGAATCACAATGCGAGCGCAGCCCAAAAAGCGGGGGGAGACAAAACGGGCTACCTGCGCTTAAAGGCGGGGCCGGGAACTTTTGCCCTTTCTCTGGAGGATTTGCGCCGGCCGGAGTACTGGCAGCCGGGCCAAAAAATTCTGGACAGCGCTAAGGTAAGCACCGGCTTGGAACTGGGAGGAACTGACGGTTGGCAAGCGGTTTCTAAAAACTATTTGCAGGATCGTTCCAAAATCTACTATCCGGGATATGCGGAGGCGGGCCGATTAAATAATATACCTAAGGACAAAATATTTACGATTACTTTTAAGCGGGAAGTGGCTTGGGAAAGCGTGTCCGCGGACAGTATCGAGCTTATTGATGCTGTAAGCGGGGCAAGAGTGGTTTGTGAATTTGTTTTTTCCGATCAGCATAATATGAAAGTGATACCTCGGGAGCAGCTAAAAGCAAATAGCGAGTATTGGCTGGTTGTTCATCCTGGGATAAAAGATGCGGCCGGCCAGAAGTTCGGCGGCGGGATTGCAGTGGCTCGGACCACGGCGGAGTAGCCGAAGTAGTTCGGTGGAAGCAGTTCATTTAAGATAAAAAGTACAAGCAATGTATAAATTTCACCCTTTTGGGAAAGTATAGGAAAGTATCTATATTCTCAAGGGGTGATTTTTTTTGGAAAGCCGACGATGCCGTAAAGTCATAGCGCTGCTTATGGCTACGGTTATCATCTTAGGTTCTTCTGTTCAGAATGTTTCTGCGGCTACAATATTTCCCAATAGCAATCTCTACCGCAAGGTGGCAGTATGGCAGGAATGTTTACAGGAATGCTTGAAAGACGAGATAAATAGTTTCCGTCTAATTATCCATACAAAAATCAGGGAAATCCCGTTATTGAAAAATGCAATCGGAGTAAAAGATTTTGAGAGCAATGAAGTCGCGTTTGTTGTCCAAAAGGTAACAAACAATCCGGAGCAAATTGCAAGTCAAGAACAAGTTGAAAAGCAAAAACAAATTGAAAATATAGAAAAAGCTGATAAGCAAGAACAAGCCGAAAATCAAAAACAAGACGCAAATCCGGAGCAAATTGCGAATCAGAGGCAAACAGCAAAAGCAAGAAACAGAGTTCCAACTGTTGAAAAAACCGGCAACCTCTCTCGCAGTGGCGTGGACATAATGAGTGAGGATTTGGAGCTTCTGGCCAGGATAATTTATGCCGAAGCCAGGGGCGAATGTTTTGAAGGCCAGGTGGCCGTAGGTGCAGTAGTTCTGAACAGAGTGGAAAGTCCGCATTTCCCTGGAACTGTCAAGGAAGTGATTTATCAAGCCGGGCAGTTCACTGCTGTCAGAGACGGGCAATTTGAATTGAAGCCCGACAGCGTAGCCTATCAGGCAGCTTTGGCGGCTTTGGAGGGTGCTGATCCTACCAATGGAGCTCTTTTCTATTACAATCCCAAACTGGCGACTGATTCCTGGATCAGAACCCGCAGTGTTGTCCGCAGTATAGGCAACCACAGGTTTTGTGTGTAATGACAAAGGGACGGACTTCAGAACTCCGCAGGCGGGAGGATGAAGTAACACTTCATCTTCCCGCCTCATATTATGTCTTAGTAAAATTCCTGTTTGCTGAACATAGGAGGGAAAATTATGTTTGGACATAAGAAAGGACAAGGAGGTCTGCTGGCCAGGCTCAGCAGTTATTCGGCTCCCATGGGACCGCGTCATTTAAATCTTGTGCCGGTGGATGGGTTTTCCGGAAACGGTATGGCTTCGATCGGTTTGGACAATACATTTTCCGTAATAGCCCATTTGCCCCCACCGCATACCGTCAGCAGCTATCCTGCCGTCTATGCGGCTTACCTGGTGGATGCCAAAGGGCAGAACGGTTTTTATGCCGGTACTTTAAAACCTGTGGGCAACGGTATGTACCAGACCAGTTTCAGAAGCCCGGTACCCCTTGTCCATTACGACAAGGTAATTGTCTCCTTGGAAAGTCCGCAAAGTATTATGCAGAGCCCCCAGGGCCCGATTGTGATGAAAGTTAAAGAGGGGTTATTCGGCGGCGGTTTGGAACCGGTCAAGAAAGTGGGCGGTGAGTTGTGGGGTAGGGTTAAAGGTTTTATCGGCAACCGTATAGGCGGAAGCAATGAAAACTCTCCGGGATATACCCAGCAACCGCAATATCAGGCGCCGGCGGCATATCAAGCTCCGGGGACCCAGGGAGGCTACCAAGCTCCGGGGGCCCAGGGAGGCTACCAAACTCCGGGAGCCCAGGGGGGCTACCAAGCTCCGGGAGCCCAGGGGGGCTACCAAGCTCCGGGATATCAGGGAGGATATTATAATCAGGCGGCGGCCTATGCAGGCCAGGCTGTACCCCCGCAAGCAGGCTATAACCCTGCCTCGGCTCCGCAGGGTGGCTATAGACCTGCCGCCACGGCTCAAGGCAGGTATAATCCGACTATGGCCCCCCAAAGCGGATACAGGCCCGCAAATCCGTTTTCACCGGGATATTACCAGGGGAACCGCCCGATTTACCAAAGACCTCCGGTCCATCCCCAGCCTCAATTCCAGCCTCAACCACAAACCTACCCCCAAGCCCAGCCCCAAACTCCTCAAGCCCAGCCCCAATTTCAATCACAGCCTCAGCCTCAAAGTCAAACTCAATCCCAAACGCCGGTTTACAGTTCACCGGCCATGCCGGGTAAAACCATTGATGCCTCGACTCCAAAGTCTTCCGGCTCGCCGACCGGGTCCGAGCAGGCTGCCGGTGGCAGCATAGTGGAAAGCAGCGCCAGTTATGCTATGGGAACAACCGACACAGCCGGCACGGCGAAAACGGATAAGACGGATAAGACGGACAAGACGGATAAAACGGATAGTTCCGGAGTCAGCTAAATATCATTCTGCTCCCAATCATTTACTCTTGCTCTTAAATTATTAAAGCCGCTTTACTTAGAGGTAAGGCGGCAATTTTTATGATGCGGCCAGCTGGGGAGAAAAACTTGTCGGTGCTTATATTTATTGTACGGGCTTGGACTTTCATCCGGCTTTAGTGGCTTCTCCTTTGGCTTCCAAGAAGAAGGCTGTTATCAGATTGGTCGATAAGGTCCCCTATAGCCGGCTTGTGGAAATATATCAGCAGAAGGGGTATGTGGTAGGTGAAATAACCGATTAATTTAAATAGGCTTTATTCCGGAAGGAGGCCGACCATTTTGATAATGTGCGGCCTCCTATTTTTTTGCCCTTAAAATCAGATACAAAACCAGGGCGGCTATAGGAACAACAAATCCCGGTATTTTTTTAATCTCTGTCAATTCGATAATGTATAAAGTTCCGGTCCGGCCGGAAGGAAGAAAGGTGGAGCTGAAAGATATATTGAAGTTTATGCCCTTAGTCGGCAGAAAAGGGGTAGATTCATTCGGCGCCCTGTAAATCCCCCTTATTTCCTGCAAGGAGGGAAGGGCAGTATTCCAGGAACCGGGCAGAATGCTGTAGGAATAAGGCAAGTAGGACCATTTGACTACTAAAGCGGTGATGAAATCCAGAAGAATAATGATGAAGTAGCCGAAGGGAATCTCCCTGCGCAGCAGGGGTATGATTAAAGAGGAAGCCGGGCTGTTGTTATCGTTAAAAAGGCTTCCGGAAATTAACAATGAGACTGTAAAAGGAACGGAATAAGGGGGAAAAGAATTATCAGCGGCTGTATTGTTCAATCCGATGGCCGTTGCCTGGTTGTCACTAAAATTCTTTTCCCAATACAAACTCTTTTCCCCCTCCGTTTATATTTATGCCGGCATAAGATTAATCATTATATATAATTATTAAAATTTTTTTGATAATTCTTGAAATAATTTGTTAGTCTTATTTATCGGTTTTACTTAAAGAAGTTTACTTAAACTTAAAGAAGTTTTACTTGATGAATTTGTTTAAATCCAGGCCTTCAGGCAATTTGAAGCCTTCCGGAATTTGCATGGTGGGACCTTCTTGGCCGCCGCCGAGGTTATGGAGCAGTTTTTGGGCCATGTCTTTCAGTTCTTGGGGAAAGGGCAGTTGGTCCAAATTCGGCGTTCCAAAAATCGTGGTGGTTATAATCAGGTTAACGGAAGCCATAAGTCGTTCAAAATCCTGTTGGACGTTAAAAAAGTTGCGAATGGACTGATATCTATTTATAAGACGCATTTTTAGATCGATTAAGGCTAAGGATTCTTTTTCCGGTGGCACTTTGCTCAACATTTGGGCCGCGATCAGGCTGCTTTCTTTTTGCTGGTATTCATCAAAAGCCTTGCTGGCTTGGGGATCTTTTCTGATTTCGGCCTCAGCTTCCTTTAGTTTTTGGAGCTCCGGGGTTTTGAGAAGAGCTTCGCCCAGCTCACGCGCTTTAATAATATAATCCATTTTTTTGGCACCTCCTTATGTATCAAGGTATGCTTGCGTAAGAGCTGAAGTGCTTTTTTGCCCGCTTCAGTATTTTTTTCTCTTTTCTTTACTTTTTGAGGAGAAAGGGAGAAATTGAACGAAAGATGTAGAAAACTTTAAGCGAAGGGGGTATAACCGGTGCGTACTTACCGTTTGCAGGTTAGAGTAATACAGCTTTCGGTTTTGCTGGCTGTAATTGTTTTAGCATTGGGTGCATTTGAAGTCTGGTTTGGAAATGGGAGCGAGCCGGTGGGAGGGAATACTTTGCCTAACGGCTCCTCTTTAAATAATCAAGAGTCTCCAGGCGGCGATTCCGGTGAGGGAGCTGGCAATGAGCTTGCTAACACTAAAATTGTTTGTATTGGCGATTCATACACCTATGGATATCCTGGAGAACAAAAAGATTCTTGGCCGCAAGTCATGGCCGATATCCTGAAGGTTGAAGTGATTAATGCCGGCTTGGTTCACCAGAATTCGGATGACCTGTTGGAGCGTTTCGATCGGGATGTTGTAAGTCAGGCCCCGGGCAGGGTGGTAATTTTTGCCGGGGTGGGAGATGCCATCAGGGGAATTAGTTTGGAGGTCTTTCAGAAGAATTTGGAAGCCATGGTGGAAAAAGCCAAGGCCAACAATATTAAGCCCATACTGGTTTTACCTCTTCCTTATCCCGGCACTGAAGAGCTGCACAAGCAATATGTGGAATGGGAGACGGCCTTTGCCCAACAGGAAAACTTGCAGGTGCTTGATTTTAAAACCGTACTGTTTGATGAGCAGGGTAAGATTCTGTCTCAATATACGGTGGACGGCAAATACCCCAATAAAGAAGGATATGAGGTTATGGGGCAATATGCCGCCCAGGAATTAAAGTGACTAAGCTTTACATAAAAAGAACAAAAGCGGTCTGAACGTTATAAAAATAAGGATAGGAATACAAAGAATATATATCCGCATAAACCACCCATCAGGGCTTGCCTGGGGTGGTTTTCTTTTGCTAAAGGAATAAGTTCGGTCAGGACCAGGAAGGTCATGGCTCCCGCAGCCAGGGACAATAACAGGCAAAGGGAGTTATGAACCAGGTCTATGGCCAGTTTGCCCAGTATTGCTCCCAAAGGGGTAAAGAAAGCTATGGCCAGGTTCAGGGCCAATATTTTTGTCTTGCGAATACCGGCCATAAGTAGCGGCGTGGCGGTGGCCATGCCTTCCGGCAGGTTATGGAGGGTAATGCCTACCGCTATAATCATGCCCAGTTGGCCGGTGGCTTCCTGTCCTACGGCAATGGCCATGCCTTCGGGTATATCGTGCAAGGCGATGCCCGATGCGATCAGTAAGCCCACCATTTTAAGCCGGGTGCGGCGGTTGGTGCGGGAGCCTTGGTAACGGTGCTGGAGCATTTTTTCCGATAAGGACATGAAGATTATTCCCAGGAAAAAGCCCAAGAGGAATTGCAAGGGGAGGTGATAGCTTAAAGCGGCGGGAATCAGGTCCAGGCTGATTACCGCCAGCATTACGCCTCCGGCCCCGGCTAAGAGAGAAGCGAACAGTTTTTCCGAGGGTTGGCCAAGCAATAGGACTATCAGGCATCCTATGGGTGTGGCCAGCCCCGCGATGGTACTTAAATAAAGAAGCATGTGGCCCTCCGTTCTTAAGCGGTCCTCCACCTGTACTGAAGCCTATTCTTAAAAATCATATTGAGAATCTGCTGCAAATATACGTAACATCGGGGAATAAACGGCAGCTTTAGGGGAAATAATCTCTGTAAAAGGATTTTGAGAACAAGGGAACAAGAAGATGTTTCCGCTACATTTAAGGCAAACAATGGAGGGCTAAAATGAGAACTAAATTTAAAATGAAGGCTAAATTTAAAATGAGAGCTAAATTAATGAAAAAAAGGATTAGTCATATTATAAGTTATATTCTGATCTGTTTATTGTTGGCGGTGGGTTTCCTGGGATGGGGACCGACCGAAACAATTAGCCATAGAGCGGTAGCTTATGGGGAAAGGCAAGAGGCCCGGGAGGCAGTACAAAACAGTTACAGGCCGGACAATTTAATCCGTTTTCATGTTGTCGCCAATTCGGATAGCGAGAGGGATCAGCTTTTAAAATATGCCGTACGGGATGAAATACTCAAAGAGGTATCCCCCAAGCTGGCCCGTTCCGCTTCCCTTGCCGAGTCCAGGGAGATCCTAAAGAGTATGGATGATGAATTGCTGGACATTGCCAAAAGAGTTGTGCGGGAATGGGGCTTTGATTATCCTGTGTCTTTGGAGTACGGTGTTTTTCCTTTCCCGGCCAAGTCCTACGGGAATATTGTTCTTCCCGGGGGGAATTATGAAGCGGTGACAATTAAGATCGGCCGGGGCCATGGAGCCAACTGGTGGTGTATTCTGTTCCCGCCGATTTGCTTTGTCAATGTGGAAGAGGCTACCGATGTCCCGGTTGACGGCAAGGAAGCCGTAAAGTTGGATACGGCTGCCGAGAAACTGGAGCGCAAACAGCAATTCTGCTTCTTCTTCGAAAGATTTTTTAAGTGAAGTATTCTATTTTGAAAGAGTCAAGCATATTAGTTCTTTAGAAAACCAAAATTAAGGAAAGGAGAACGAATATGCGAAGAAGAGGGTTGCTGCTTACTTTCTTAATTTATCTGGTGATCATAGTTGCCCTGGTCGGTTGCAACGCCTTGGACAGTGTTTTGAAAGACGGTAGCAGCAAAGGTCCGTTGGCTCAGATTTTGGACAGAACGCAGAATAATTATACCGATGATATTAGTGATGCTACTCCGGTCATAGCTGAGCAGCAGCAGGGTGAAAGCACTATCAAGTTGTATTTTGCCGATAAGGAGGGCAGATATTTAATTGAAATAAACAGGACCATTCCCAGAACTTTAAGCTTGGCCAAAGAAACGGTATGCCAATGGCTGATGGGACCGCGGGGCGAGATGGCTGATATTTACCCGGCAGTGGATCCCCGGACCGCCTTGCGCAGCATTAATATTAAAAACGGTGTGGCTATTGTCGATTTAAGCGGCGAATTTCTCCAACCTTACAGCAATGTGCATCCTGAAACTACTTTATACGGATTGGTCAATACTTTGTGCCAGTTTCCGACTGTGGAGATTGTGAAAATTAGGATTGAAGGCCATGATATTAATACCTATCAAGGCATTAGTTTGGATAATCTCAGGTTTAGGGCCGACCTGATCGGCGGTTCGACAGGTCCGGGAGTGGAGCAGCCGGAGCCTGAGCCTGAGCCGGGAACAAAATCGCCAAGCTCAATCAATCTTTTTGATTAATTTGGTGGAGAGTGGGGGATATCATGTCAGGGGAGAGAGAGTTAGCGGGCAGATTGGATGATTTATTCCAAAAAATAAGTGCGTTTACTCTTAGGCAAAAAAATCAATTTGCTGAAGAAACGGGTGTTTCCCGCCAGCAGTTGGAAGTCCTGGATATTATTTATACCAAGGGACAGTTAACAATGGGCGAGCTGTGCAGGGAAATATCTTCAGCCTGCAGTACGGCTACAGATTTGGCGGATAAGCTGGAAAAAGCGGGTTATGCGGAAAGGGCCCGGGAGAAAAAGGACCGCAGGGTGGTCAGATTGAGGATCCTGCCGCAGGGAGAAGAACTTATCAAGTCCATTAAGGAAAAAAGGATCCAGGCTTTAGTTGCGGAGTTGGAGGGTTTGGGGCAGAATGAGGGTAGAAAAGCGGTGGAGTTCTTGGAAGAACTATTTGCCAGGCTAAAATAAGCTTATAAAAAGGTAATTTTTTAGAGGAATTTCGATTTCTTTGTCGAAATGGTTTTAACTAAGAAGGAATAGGACAGGAATATTTCTTTTTTTTGGGGCCAAAAGAATATAAAGAATATTTTTTATAAAAAGAATATTTATTATTTTTTTGATCCAATATTCATGTACAATTTGCACCAGGAGGCCCGATAAATGTACAGATTTGAAACGGTGGAAAAGACGTTGCGCCGGATTTGGAGTTTTTCTAGAGCCTTGGATTTAGCTCTGGTTGACGAGGAGATCAGAAAGGGACTCAAACTTGAAGTCGGCTATCGCCACGGGGAAAGAGTCGGTTATATGGCTGTAAGGCTTGGCCATTTTTTAGGATTAAGAGGCCAAGACCTTTTTCTGCTTTTAGTCGCCGCTTTATTGCATGATATAGGTGCGGTGGGTGGATTTTCCGATTGCCATGGGAAGCCTGAGCTTATAGAATATCACTCTGTGCTGGGAGCTGAAATGATCAAGATATTTCCCCGCGGAGAGGAATTGGCGGAAGTTCTCAGAAACCATCATAAGACTCCGGCTGACGGTGAGGATATTCCCTTGGCGGCGAAGATTATTTCCTTAGCCGATAGAGTGGATCTTATGATGAGTCGTGATTTGATTCCCAAGGAAGAACGCCTCCGTATATGTCGGGAGGTCTACCTTGCTGACGGTATTGAGTATTACCCGGAAGTGACTAAGGCTTTTTTGCAATTGGCTAATGAAGAAGCTTTTTGGTTATATTTAAGTGGAGATCATCTTTTGGAAGCAACGGCCTCGGTTCTTTTATGGGGCGACAACGATGAGGATTACAGGGATTACCGGTTTTTGGCCGAGCTGATGTATTCCGATGATTTTACCGATAAATTGGCTGAGACCTTTGCTTTTCTTATTGACCAGAAGAGTGCATATACCGGCAAGCATTCCAGGAGAGTGGCGGAGAATGTTTACCTTTTGGCTCAAGGCTTGGGTTGGGATAAAGAAAAATGCCGGGAGATAAAACTGGCAGGCTTGCTGCACGACCTGGGTAAAATGGCGGTACCACGAAAAGTCTTGGATAAGAAAGATCGTTTGGAAGAAGAAGAAATCAAAATCATTAAAACCCATACCTTTCATACTTATACCTTGTTATACGGGGCAAGGTTTTCTAAAAATATTGTAGAATGGGCAGCCTATCATCATGAAAGATTAGACGGGACAGGCTATCCTTTTCGCATGCCGGCGAGCAAGCTGACAACCGGAGCCCGTTTAATGACTATTGCTGATATTTTTACGGCCCTGACGGAAGATCGGCCTTACCGACCGCCTATTTCCAAAGAGCAAGCCATAAAAATTCTGGAGCAAAGCGCCGGCCGGCAGGTGGACGAGGAGCTGCTTGAAGTGGCAAAGAAGACAATGTTATAGAAGAAGTTACTAGAGAAGAAGTTGCTAGAGAAGAACTGCTATTTAGGAGATGCTGGGCGTTGTTCTATCCCTTTGAATTGGAAAAGTATTTGGAGATGCTGCTTCCTCCCAGAGATGAGCTGCTTCTGGAAATGGAAAGGGAGGCTTTAGTGGAGACCATCCCGGTGGTAACCCCGGCGGTGGGCCATTTTTTGCAGCTGTTGCTTGAAACGGCAGGGGCCCGTTCTATATTGGAGATTGGTACGGCAACAGGTTACTCCACTATATACTTGGCCCGGGGAGCTCGTCAAACGGGCGGTAGAGTTCTCACTATTGACATGAATAAAGGAAGAATGGACCGGGCTGTAGAATATATCGCCAAGGCCGGTTTAAAAGACTTGGTGGAATTCAGGTTTGGTAATGCCCTTAAAATTCTGCCGGAGCTCAGCGGAAGGTTTGACTTTATTTTTGTGGATGCGGCCAAGGGAGAATACAGGCAGTATGTGGAGCTAATCTTGCCGCTCATGGCGGACGGCGGGATTCTGGTGCTGGATAATGTCCTTTTTCGAGGCTGGGTGGTTCCGGGATCGGTTTATGACTCCAAGTACAATAATATGGTTGAAACCTTAAGAGCTTTCTTGCAATACCTGGCGGAACTGCCTGGTTATAAGCTCAGCGTGCTTCCTTTCGGGGACGGATTGGCCATTGTTCGAAAAAACGGTCCCTTCGAAAAAACGCTTCCAAAGAATAGTTCCTGTAAAGAACAGAAAGAATAGTTCCTATTATATGGTTTTATAATAGTTTTATATTGATGTAATTTGTTATATGATGTAATAAGTTATATCTAGTTATATCTAATTGATGAAATAAGTTATATCTAAATTGAAGTAATATGTTATTTCGAATTGGTGAAATGTGTTATATTTAATTGATGTTATATGTTATATAAAATTGATGTAAGTTATATTTAATTGATGGAATATGTTATCTCTGATTGATTAAATTTGCCGGTTGGGGGACAGGGATGAAAAACAAAAAGGCAGCAAAAAAAAAGAAAAAAGACGGTAGTTTAACTGCGGCAAAGAGGACGGCGGATGAAGCTTCAAGAATCCAAGAAGTTCAAAATAATGACGGGAGCGGGATGGGCATTCTAAGTTCGAAGCGAAATATTTTGGCAGTCTTTTTTTCTGCCTTGTGCTCGCTCGTTTTGATTATAGTGCTCCTTTTGACTTCCGTGGAATATAATTCCTTTAATCTTGGTTTTTACAAGACTGAATACGCGAAATTAAACAGCGCTCAAACTATTGGTATATCCGATGAGGAACTGCTGCAGACTACTAAGGACCTTTTGACTTATATTAAAGGAAAACGGGCTGACCTGGATATGGAGGCAACCATCAAGGGAGAAAAACGGCAGGTCTTTAATGAACGGGAAAAAACCCATATGGTTGATGTCCGCAACCTTTATATTGGGGAGCACACTTGCAAGAATATAGGAATTGCCCTTTTCCTGCTGTTTATGATGATTACTTATAAAATAAGCGGCAAACAATTTGTCCGTATCCTGGGCACGGGTTATTTGATTGCCTTTTCTGTCTGTTTGGCTTTGCTTCTGTTTATAATATTTATGATTGCCAAGGATTTTACCGCCTTTTGGACTCAGTTCCATCAATTGTTTTTCACCAATGATTTATGGCAACTGGATCCGGCTACGGATATTCTTATCCAAATGATGCCGGAGCAGTTGTTCTCCGACTTGGTGAGCAGGATTTTACGGCTTTTCATTATAGAAACAATTATCCTGGCTATTATGTCGTTCATAGCAGTAAAGAAATTGAACCCGGAAAAGACTGCTTAAAGAAAGAGTAATATTGCTGAAATAATAAAGAGTAATATTGCTGAAATAAATTAAAATAAACATTGTTTAGAATTGCCGTAGTATAAAAATATTGTTATTAAGATTATGGAAAGGAGCAACTATGGTTAGATTTGATGGACGAGAATATAATGAGATCCGACCGGTGAAGATTACCAGGGGTTATACGGAGATCCCCGAGGGGTCGGTTTTGATTGAAATAGGAAAGACCAAAGTACTGTGTACGGCCTCGGTGGAGGAGAGGGTACCGCCATTTCAAAAAGGGACCGGTAACGGCTGGGTCACGGCGGAATATTCTATGCTTCCCAGGGCAACCATGATTAGAAATCAAAGAGAGTCCACTAAAGGAAAACTCAGCGGCCGTACTATGGAAATCCAGAGACTGATCGGCCGGGCTTTACGCTCGATAGTGGATATGACCAAGCTCGGGGAACGCACGATTTGGATTGATTGCGATGTCCTGCAGGCCGACGGGGGAACAAGGACGGCATCTATCACGGGAGCTTATGTGGCTTTGGTGGATGCGGTGTCCTATATGCTGGCCAATAATTTAATCACCGAGAACCCGCTTCTGGACAGTATAGCGGCTGTGTCCGTGGGCAAGGTAAACGGTCAAATTGTGGTGGACCTTGCTTATGAGGAGGATTCTCAGGCGGAAGTGGATATGAATATTTGCATGACCGGCTCAGGCAAATTTGTGGAGATCCAAGGGACAGCGGAAGGAACGCCTTTTGACCGGTCTGAACTGGATGCTTTTTTGGCTTTGGGAGAAGAAGGTATCAGGAAGCTGTTGGAATACCAGAGGCTGGCATTGGAGGAAAAGCATGAAAATACTGCTGGCCACCAGGAATAAAGGGAAAGTTGATGAATTGGCGGAACTGATCGCCAAAAGCGGACTAACAACGGGCGGTTATACAAGTGTAGCCGGCGGACAGGCAAATGGCCCAAAGGCAGGCTTTAGCATCCTGTCTTTAAACGATTTTCCCGATTTGCCGGAGATTGAGGAAAGCGGCCTTACTTTTGCTGAAAATGCCTTGCATAAAGCGCGGGTCGCTTTTGGACATACCAAAATAATGACGCTGGCCGATGATTCGGGGCTGGAAGTGGATGCCTTAAACGGGGCGCCGGGAGTTTATTCCGCCCGTTATGCCGGGGAACCCAAGGACGATGAACGCAATATCCAAAAACTGTTGGCGGATCTGCAAGGTGTTCCGGAAGAAGCCAGGACGGCCCGTTTCCGTTGTTCTTTGGCCGTTATCATTCCGGACGGACGGGAATATTTACTGGAAGGAGTTGTAGAAGGCCGGATTTTGCAAGAAAAAAAGGGCAAAGGCGGCTTTGGCTATGATCCCGTGTTTTACCTGCCGGAACTGGGCAAGACTATGGCTGAATTGGAAATGGAAGAAAAAAATACTATAAGTCACAGAGCGCAAGCTTTCCGCCAATTAATTCCTTTATTGGAAGAAGTTTTATCTGGACAAAATCTGGGGAAGGTTTTATAATATATACTCGCTGCGCTTCTACCTCAAGCAAATTTTTTAGTATTATTAATTCTAGCGGCATAATCCATTCTTATTGGCAAGAAAAGTGGTAAAACACAAGCTTCAATACTGCATAAATGCTTCTTGACTAGCCTTTTCACTTAAGATATACTATTCATTGTCACAAAACCGGCGGGGTATAGCGCAGCTTGGTAGCGCGCCTGCCTTGGGAGCAGGAGGGCGGGGGTTCAAATCCCTCTGCCCCGACCACTTTGAAATGACATCATGGGGATTTGGCCACTAGGGACATGACCACTGGTACTATAGAGTAATATGCGCCTGTAGCTCAGCTGGATAGAGCATCTGCCTTCTAAGCAGGTTGTCGGGAGTTCGAATCTCTCCAGGCGCGCCATT
>ENA-UPSB01001462-UPSB01001462.1-bioreactor-metagenome-genome-assembly--contig:-NODE-1462-length-27463-cov-5.656524_pt1 | contig 27463 bp, 20 predicted proteins | sample MGYA00238182_ERZ773286 | MGnify/ENA primary metagenome ERZ773286 (study PRJEB29026, sample SAMN07631240) | bioreactor metagenome | isolation source: Switchgrass digestor | place: USA: Dartmouth...
TGGACAACGGATACCCCACCGACTAAAGACAAATCTTCAATGATTCCTAAGCCCATGCCCAGCGTTGTGTTTAGTATGCCGGTCAGCCAAGGCCAGTTTGCGGTATCTGTCAGAGCGTCAGGGTTTGTTTCGTCGGGATGGAATATTTCCTCACTGTTGGCCGTGGCAGTAAAGCTCACCGCTTTACCTTTAATAATTGCTCCATTTCCGATTTCGATTATGGCCCGAGGATGATCAATATCGACTCCGGGAATCGCGTCCACAAGGTCCGTTCCGCCAACAGCATAAGAGTTAACGGTAATATTGCCCGCTTTGAAGCTTCCCTGGTCATTGATGGCGTGCGCCAGAATCTTGACACCCTCACCGATATTTATCCGCTCAGCTTGGATGAAGATATTTCCCGAATCGCCGGTCGAAATGCCGTTTAAATAATCCTGATTACCTTCGGCAAGTTTCCGAGTGCTGATAGCAATGCCGTCTTGAATTGTAATCTCTTCAAAGACATTATTAATTATGTCATCAAGTATCTCTTCTTCCACTGAAACAATCTTTAAATCATAGCCCGGATAAATCAAATCCCGATCTATAACCACTTTATTCTCATAACTGGCCCAACTGCCGGAAACGCCTGAATCCACCGTTTGGCCTTCCTGATTTTTTACCTTCTTAGGAGCCAGATAGAAATCCAAATTGTAGGTTAAATGAGCGAGTGCTTGATCAAGAATGTCAAAAACTAAATCAAAGGTCCAAGCGTAAGACTCATACTCGCCGTTCGGGACTTCAGCTTTAACGGTATATTCACCATCTACTAACGGCAGATCAAGATAATCCAGAAAATAAAATCTGTATTTTCCGTTTTCGTTATAAGAAAATTGCTCTTCTGCTCTATCAGTTATATCAGTTTCCCCATGCCAAATACTTACATCAATACTAACGTTATCAATTGCTTTTCTAGTTATGGAATCATAAAACCAACCCGAAATTTCAATAGTACAAAAAACATCACCGGCACCTTGAAGTCCAACTTCCTTGTTAGACTCGTCTGCAGAAGGAGCATCCTCTAATCCACCCTGCTCAGACTCCTCACTTGCCTGGTTATTTTCAGTACTTTCATCATTGCCGCTACCGTCGCCGTCACTGATACCTTCGCCGTCGCCGGACTGATTATCAACCCCATTGTTATTCTGCCCGGAGTCGTTTCCGTTACCTGACAGCTCGGCTTCGCTTCCGCCACTTGACTGGTCAACAACATTTTCGTCACCTAACGGGTCAGCTTCACTTCCGTCATCAGATAAAACGACTTCAGCATCATCTTGCTTATATTGCAGATAAGCCTGCCAATCCTCGATTGCTTTTTCATACTCTTCCAGTTGGAAATAAGCTAAGGCTCTTTTCTCATAACCAACATATAAATCTGGATAGGTTTGAAGAAGATTGCTCAAATCTTCAACTGCCTGCTGATAAAGTCCTTGTTGCAGATAAACTAAAGCTCTGTTGTAAATAGCAATAACATTATTGGAATTTAGTTTTAAAGCTTGGTTATAATCCTTAAGAGCGGCATCTAAATTTTTCAAATAAAAATTAACACCGCCTCGCACAGTACAAGCTTGCTCATAGGAGGGATTAAGCTCGAGCGCTTTATCTAAATCGGCTAAAGCCGCCTGATAATCTCCGCTGTCCTTATAAGCATTAGCCCGGTTGTAATAAACTTTGGGATCCGAACTATTATGTCTTAGCGCTTGGGTGTAATTCTCAATCGCTTGCTCAAATTTTTGTTGTAAATAATAAACAAAACCTAAACTGTTATATGTAGAGTATTCCTTAGGATTCATACTTATCGCTTTCTTAAAATCGACAACGGCTGAATCCAACTCTCCCAAACGGGCATATGCAATACCTCGATTGGCGTAAAGAAAAGCCTGCTTGCCGTCTAATTTCAAAGCTTGCGACCATTCCTTAATCGCAGCAGCAAAATCCCTGCTCAAATAAAATATTTCCCTTATTGGCCAAAACAGCCAAAGATTTACCGTTTAGTTTTTCTACTTCATTCCAGTCTTTAAGAGCTTGTTCCTTTCTGTCTAAATATTGAAAGGCTACTGCTCTCAGCCATCGAGCCCGCACGTTTTTGTCATCTTGCTTAATTACGGCCGTACAATCATCTATCACCCGGCCCCATTGACCCATAGTAGTGTAAACATTGGCTCTCTCTAAAAGAACCTCACTATTTGCGGGATACTCTTGCAATACTAGATTGAAATCTTTAAGCGCCTTTTCAGGCTCTCCTAATATCGCATATAATTTGCCCCGCATAAAATAAACTATTGTCAATTGAGGATCTAGACGAATACATTCATTGAAATCACTCAAAGCCTGTTTTGTATTTTCTAAACTCAGGTACACCTGCCCCCTTTCAAAATACAGGGGAGCAATTTGAGGAGCTAAATTAATAGCCAATTGATATTTTTCTAAAGCCTGATCATATTTGCCCTGGTTATATAATTCTCTTCCGGTCTTTATTTGACTAAGTAATTCCTCAGCCTCTTTTTCGCTGAGAGCTAAAAGACTTTGAGAGAGGATATCTTCTTCATCTGTCCCAAATATAAGCTTCTGCAGTTCCATCTTGGTTGCAGAAGCTTCCTTATAATTCATAATATCTTCAGAAATAGGTAAAGGGCTTAGATCATTAAGCCCTGTTTCTTTGAAATATAAAATATCATCTATCCGCTCTGTAGATGCGGCCAGTTTTTCCTGTTCCGATTCCGCTTTGGAAAAGCCAAATACACCTGCCGTAGCACCAACTAGAGTAGTAAATAGAAAAGCCAAAATTACTATAATGGTAATGGGTTTATGTAATTTTTTCATAATTATATCTCCGCGGCAAATCAATTAACGACATTTTCAGACAAAAATATTATATAATAGCAAATAATCTCAATACAAGAATTTTTTCCCTTTAAAATAAAAATTTTTATTATATGACCGGGTAAATTGATTATTCGAGCAGATTAGTTTTATGTAAGAGCAAAAAAAAGATGCCTTCAAGGCGTACTGCCCCCAAAAGTTAGGGCAAATATCTAACGATTGGAGGTAGTATTATTAAAGGCATCTTTGCTATACTGGGTTTTTTACTCCCAATAGATTTACCTCAATTTTTGACAAAAGGCTTTTTAATTGTTTTCACTTGCGCTTTGCTTTTCTTGTTCTAATCTATACTTGAAGAATGCTTCAGCATATTGCGGGAAAGCGATATAAGATAGTACGTCCTCGTCACTTCTGGCCAGATCGCCGATTTCCTGCTTGGCTTTTTCGAATTGCGGTTCCAGAGTATCGGCAAATCTTTCGGTTATAGGTTTTTCGTCTTTTAGAACTCTTTTAACCAATTCCGGATCAATTTCACCGGGCGGCCGGCCGTAGTTTCCTTTAATATATGCTTTTACTTCTCTGGATATATTCTTATATCTGCCTCCCAGGAGAACATTGGCCGTGGCTTGAACGCCCACCATCTGGCTCATAGGGGTTACCAACGGCGGATAGCCCAGATCTTTTCTGACCCTGGGGATTTCCTGCAGAACATCATCCAACAGCTCCAGGGAATTCTGTTCCTTCAGCTGAGAAAGAAGATTGGAAAGCATGCCGCCGGGCACCTGATAAACCAGGCCCTCCGTATCGGTACCGAGGATATAATAATCCAACAAACCGGATTTAATAAATTTCTCTTTCAGCGGTTTAAAGAAATCGTTAATTTCTTTAAGCACATTTTCCTTAAGGCCGGTTTCTATCCCCGACTGTTTCAAGGCATAATGCAAAGTCTCGGTCGCCGGCTGGGAAGTACCGCCCGAAAAGCTGGAAATAGCACAGTCAATGCCGTCGCAGCCCGCTTCCACGGCCTTATAATAAGTAATTGGGCCCAGACCGGTTGTGGAGTGGGTATGGAGGAATATCGGTTTCTTGACGGTTTCTTTCAAACCTTTGATAAGATCATAGGCTTCCTGCGGTCCCATTATGCCCGACATATCTTTAATGGCAATAGAGTCGACGCCCATATCTTCCAGTTGTTTGCCCAGCTTGACAAAGTTTTCAATGGTATGGATAGGGCTGGTGGTATAACAAATGGTTCCTTGGGCATGCCCTCCCCACTTTTTGGTTTCCTCCACGGCCACTTCAATATTTCTAAAGTCGTTGAGAGCATCAAAAATTCTGATAATGTCAATGCCGTTTTTTATAGAATACTCAACAAATTTACGCACCACATCGTCAGGGTAAGGTTTGTAGCCCAATAAGTTTTGCCCTCTTAAAAGCATCTGGAGTTTTGTGTTTTTGATTTTGGCTTTAATCTTCCTAAGCCTTTCCCAAGGATCTTCATTCAAAAACCTCAGGCAGGAATCAAAGGTTGCTCCACCCCAACACTCAATGGAATAATAACCGGCCTCATCAATTTTTTCCAAAATACTTTCAAAATCACTGTAAGCCAGCCTGGTTGCCATCAAGGATTGGTTCGCATCCCTAAGAACGGTTTCCGTAATTTTTACTTTCATTTAATCGCCCCATTCCTTTTTTCATTCACAATTGCTTTTTATTTTCCTACACAATTGCTGTTCATCAAACAAATGCAATTTGTTAAAAAATATGCACACCTTTGTATAGATCTGCATTCAGGGTCAATGTATAGTGTTCCGGATATGCATAATTATATAGTATGATTGTGCCCAAGGTATGTCAAGTTGATTTGGAATTAGCTGGAAGTTATCGATTATGAATACTGCATACTGCATATGGCTTTAACACCGGACGTAGATAACAGGCTAGTTTTAAATCGAAATCAGATATAACCATAATAAAATTCCGGCCATACCGCAAGTTTGGCCGAAACGAAACTTGTAGCGCAAAGTGTAATTATTTGTCTATCTTGCCTAAAAATGATAGAATAAATTGGATTATGTATAATTGATATCAAATTTTTTTCAACTTTTATTGCTGTAAATAAGTAGGTGTATTCTGTCAATGCTTCACGTTAAAACACCCGAAGAAGTTCTGGAGATAATCGACAGCAATTTTTCGAGGCTTGAAGCGGAAGAGCTTATCCCTTTAGCAGAGGCCTGCGGCAGAACGATCAGAGAAAACATAGTCGGTACGGAATATGTTCCGGAATTCAACCGGTCCACTGTGGACGGCTATGCTGTTCGCGCCGCAGATACTTTTGGCTGCTCCGACAGCATTCCCGCCATCCTTGCTCTGGCGGGAGAGATACCCATGGGCCAAGCAGCCGATACTCCTCTTGAAGCGGGCACCTGCGTGGCTGTGGCTACAGGGGGGGCTGTACCGGAAGGCGCGGACGCTGTTGTCATGCTGGAATATACTGAAGATTACGGGGACGGCACTATCGGCATATTAAAACCGGTAGCTCCCGGCAACAACCTAATTTTTAAAGGAGACGATGTGGCACCCGGAAAAATAATTATCCCGGCAGGACATACCCTGGCACCCCACGACATCGGTTCCCTAGCGGCCATGGGAATCAGTTCGGTCAAAGTCAGCGCCAAACCGCTGATAGGAATTATTTCTACCGGAGACGAGCTGGTGGAGATTACGAAAAAGCCAAAGCCGGGACAAGTTCGCGACGTCAACTCTTTTGTCCTGGAAGCTTTAATCAAGCAAAGCGGAGGAAGATCCAAGTCTTATGGAATTATCCGGGACAACGAAAGGGATCTTCTTACCTATGTATCCCAGGCTGTAAAGGAGTGCGATATCGTACTTATTTCCGGTGGAAGTTCCGTAGGCATGAAGGACGTAACCGCCAGAGTGATTGAAAGCAACGGCCGGATCCTTTTGCACGGTATTGCCATGAAACCAGGTAAACCAACCATGCTCGGTATTGTGGCCAACAAACCGGTCTTCGGCCTACCCGGCCACCCGGTTGCGGCTTATTTAACCGCTCGACTTTATGTCTGTCCATTAATAGCCAAACTAATGGGGGCTAAGATAAAGCAGAATACAGTAACTGCCGCTATCAGTGAAACGATTCCCTCCAACCACGGAAGGGCTGAATTTATCGCTGTATTTCTGGAAACCATCGACAATGGCTTGCTCGCTCGTCCAATTCGCGGCAAATCGGGCCTGATTACCAGTTTGGCGGCATCGGACGGTTACATTTGTATACCGCGGGATTGTGAAGGATTGGCCCAAGGGACTAAGGTTACAGTTTATCTCTGGAATTAATGAACTAAATCACAATACCAGAGGTTGGAACAATATTTCCATACTTCTTTTTCATAAGGAGGAAATAGGGACATGGCATTTCAGTATCTTACAAATATTCCTCTCACTAAAGCCAAAAAAGAGTATTTGGAACTGCTCAAGGCTAAAGGAATGACCCCAAGAACGGAAAAAATCAAGGTATTCGATGCTGTCGGGCGCATCACGGCCGGGCCTGTTTACGCCAATATCAGCGCGCCTCACTATAACGCTTGCGCTATGGACGGTATTGCCCTTAATGCCAAGTTAACTTTCGGCGCAACGGAAACAACCCCGGTATTTTTGACACCTGAGCAATATGTACCCGTAGATACCGGTGATCCTCTCCCCCGTGGCTGTGACGCGGTAGTTATGATTGAAGATGTTGTAGCCACCGAAGGAGGAATCCGTCTATACCAGGCTGCGACTCCCTGGCAGCATATCCGCCAAATCGGTGAGGATATCTGTGCCGGGGAAATGCTGCTCCCGTCTTATTCGGAGATCACCCCCTCCTCTGTCGGAGCCATGATCGCCGCCGGTGTTCTTGAGGTTGAAGTTATCAAGAAGCCGGTAGTAGGAATTATTCCTACCGGAGATGAAATTATTCAGCCCACTACCAATCCCAAAGAAGGTGACATCATTGAATTCAATTCTTCAATTTTTTCTTCCATGCTCAAGGGCTGGGGTGCTGAGACTATAACCTTTCCGATAGTTGAAGACAACCTGGAACGAATCAAGACCGCTATCAGCGATGCCTTGGACAAGTGCGATGTTGTTATTTTAAATGCCGGTTCATCGGCCGGCAGAGAAGACTTCAGCGCTCAAGCAATTTCGGAGGTCGGCGAGGTTTTATACCACGGCCTGGCCATTAAACCGGGCAAACCGGCAATTCTAGGGTACTCCGGAGCCAAAGCAATTTTGGGTGTTCCCGGTTATCCCGTATCCGGTATTATTGTGATCGAGGAAATCCTTCGTCCGATTATCGAATATCTGGCCAACCGGCCGGCGGAAGAAAAAAAATATGAAGAAGCCGTACTGTCCAAGGCGATCGTTTCCTCGCTAAAATACCAGGAATTTGTCCGGGTTAGATTGGGTTATGTCCAAGACCGTCTAATTGCTTCCCCCCTGAACCGCGGCAGCGGAGTGGTGAGTTCTTTTATGAAGGCTGACGGGATCGTGGAAGTTCCCCAGGGAGTAGAAGGTTATGAAAGCGGAGCAACTGTGAAAGTCCGTCTCCTCCGCCCCACCCAAGAACTCAAGCGCAACTTGGTAGCCACCGGCAGCCATGATCCTCTCCTGGACGAGATATCGGATCTGATGCGCAGGACCTGGGGAGATATATCCATGAGCTCCTCCCATGTGGGAAGTATGGGCGGGATTATGGCCATCCGCCGGGGCGAAGCCCATGTGGCCGGAACCCACCTCCTGGATGAAAAAACCGGCCAATATAATACAAGCTTTATAAAGAAATATTTTCCTTCGGGCGGAGTGCGCCTGATTGAATGCGTTAAGCGGATTCAAGGTCTAATGGTACAACGGGGTAATCCCAAAAATATCCGGGGTATAGGGGATCTGACCAAAGAGGGAATACGCTATGTCAACCGCCAAAAAGGTTCCGGAACCAGGGTTTTATGCGATTATCTATGCCGTCAGGAAGAAATCGATACCGGCAAAATTTATGGTTATAATCGAGAGGAATTCACCCATACGGCCGTAGCCGCTTTGATCGCTTCCGATTCGGCCGATGTGGGGCTCGGAATATATTCGGCAGCCAAATTATATAATTTGGATTTTATACCTATTTGTGAGGAACAATACGACTTGCTTATACCGGATTATGCCTGGAACACCACCATGGTCCAACGCCTGATCCAGATTTTAAAAAGCGACGGTTTCCGGCAAAGGCTTGAAGCATTAGGCGGCTATAGTTTGGACAAACCCGGTACTGTCCGGGAGAGGTTCTAACATGAATCGCTATGATGTCATCGTCATCGGCGGAGGCCTTTTGGGTTGTTTTGCCGCTCGTAATCTAACGAGATACAAGCTTAAAATTGCGCTGTTGGAGCGCCGCGAAGATTTGTGCACCGGAATCAGCCGGGCCAACACGGCAATTGTCTACAGCGGCTATGATATGAAACCTGGTACCCTCAAAGCCAAAATGTGTGTCCAAGCGGCCCAAGGATTCGGCGAACTGTGCGCCGAATTGGGGGTAAGGTATTCTCCCTGCGGTTCTGTTATGGTCTGCTTTGGGCCCAGAGGGGCCAAAATCCTGCGTCAAAAGTATGAGCAGGGCATCGAAAACGGAGTGCAGGGGATTAGGCTGTTAAATCCCCAAGAGGTCCTCGAGTTGGAACCGAATCTTAATCCCCGGGTGGTATTGGGACTCTACGCGCCTGAGGCCGGTACCGTAATTCCATGGGAACTGGGAATCGCCGCGGCGGAAAATGCCCTTCAAAACGGTGCCGATATCCTGCTTAACTCGGAAGTCACGGATATCACCCCTCTGGAAAATGGATTTAAAGTAAGCTGCGGCTCGCAAACTTTTTGGACCCGAGGCATTATCAACTGCGCAGGGCTTGCAGCCGATGAAATCCTGGAGAAAGTATCCAGCCCAAAAATTCGTATTTTCCCTTCCGGGGGCGATTACCTGGTCCTGGACACCAAAGCCGGCGGATATATCAGACACGTTATTTTCCATGAACCCGAACAAAAGGGCAAAGGTTTAACCCTGGTGCCAACGGTAGAGGGCAATATTTTACTTGGCCCTTCGGAAGTTCCGATCGAAGACAAGGATTCCTTTGCCACCAGCAGCGAAGGTCTTGCTGAAATCAAAGCCCTGGTCTCCGAAGTAATCCCTTCTTTGCCCCTGGAGCACGTTATCCGTTCCTTTGGCGCCATTCGTCCCAATCCTTACTGGGTTCACCTTGACCCCCTAAGCGGCCGGTATGTGCCTGAAGACAAAGGCATTAATAGCTTTACCATACTGGAATCCAGTCCCGGCCCTTTTCTAAGTTTAATCGGAATTAAAACTCCCGGGCTTACCTGCGCCAACGAACTCGGTAAATACGTGGCGAATAAAATGGCGGAAGCACTGGGTGATGTTGTTCCCAATCCCGCTTTTAATCCTAAACGCCCGGCGCCTTTAAGGCTCAATGATTTACCTTTGGCCCAACGAGCCAGACTTGTTGAAGAAAATCCCCTTTACGGCAAAATTGTCTGCCGTTGCCGCAAAATAACCGAAGGTGAAATCGTGGACAGCATTCGCCGTAAACCGGGTGCCGTAACCATTGATGGGGTAAAACGCCGTACAGGGTCGGGAACAGGCCGTTGCCAAGGCAGTTTTTGTACCCAACGCATAATTGAAATCCTGGCCAGAGAACTCGGCTGTTCTCCGGCGGAGATCTGCAAAGACGGCAAGGGTTCTTATGTAATCAGGAATATGAACAACTCGTCATCAGGAAAGAAGGCAACCCGCAATGATTGAATACGAAATAGTGGTTATCGGAGGCGGCCCAGCCGGAATGGCTGCAGCCCTAAGCGCCAAAGAGGCCGGGATATCCCGGATTCTCCTCGTAGAGCGGGAAGAGGCCCTTGGCGGGATTCTTAACCAGTGTCTCCATACAGGTTTCGGTTTAACTTACTTTGGCCAAGAACTTAACGGGCCGCAATATGCAGCCCGTTTTATAAAAAAAATAGAACAATCGGATCTCGACGTTCTAACATCAACCGCAGTTATTAGCCTGCAACCGGACGGCAGGATGATCTTATCCGGTGCCAGCGGCCTTCAGGAAATCAAAGCCCAGGCGGTAATTCTTGCTTCCGGTTGCCGTGAACGACCTATCGGTACCTTGCCTGTGACCGGTACCAGGCCTTCGGGTATTTTCACGGCCGGAATGGCCCAAAAAATGGTTAATCTTGGCGGTTATGATATAGGCTCCCGGATAATAATCCTGGGGTCCGGCGATGTGGGTATGATCGTGGCCAGGCGCATGGTGCTCCTCGGCAAGCAAGTGATTGCCGTCATAGAAAAAGAGGCCACTTGCGGAGGGTTGCTTCGCAATCAAATCCAGTGCCTGGAGCGATACGGTATTCCCCTTTGGACGCGCTGTACTGTCAGCAAAATCCATGGCACCAAACGTATTTCCGCCGTCACGGTCCAAAATTTGGAAAACGGCAAGGAAGAATACATCCCTTGTGATACTCTGATTACCTCTATCGGCTTGATTCCCGAACGGGAATTAGCCGAAGAAGCCGCAGCCGGAGGCCCGATTCCCGATTGGCTTTTTCTCTGCGGCAACGCCTGTTATGTTCACGATTTAGTTGATGATGTAACCTACGAAGCGGAACAAGTCGGCCGTAAAGCCACCGAGTTTGTTCTCAAGGTCAAAGCAAGCAATAGCGGCCAAGCGGCACATACTCATAAACAGCCGGGCAGCAGCCTATATGAAGGGGATTACCATAAGCAGCAAATTGAAATAATCAATAATCCCCAAGAAAAAACTCAAAATGCCTATTGTATTGGCTGTCCCAAAACCTGCCGGCTTATTCTTACCGCCCAAGGCTGGAAAGGAGCAATCTGCGGGCGCAAAGACCCTCTGGTATCAATCCGGAACAATTAACCAGTATGCAATAAATAATTTATGTAAACAACAACTTAACTGAAATCCAGCGGTATCTCTTCCCATTTGCCCTGAAGCAAGTTCAATTCCAATATGCGATTTTTCAATAATTGGCCCCGCCCCAGCAAGACTTTTATTGTTTCGGCAACTTGGACAGAGGCCACGCAAGCCGCCGTACAGCTTAAATTGCCAAAAAATGCTGACTTGCTCTCATTCTCCCATAAAAAGTCCGCTCTATCCTCGGGCCCCAGGACAAACACCCGGCCGAACCAGCCTCCTATGGCTCCGCTTACCAGAGGTATGCCAACTTTTCGGGCCGCAGCGGCCAGAAGAATACGGCTAACCCCGTTATCCAACGCATCTACAGCCACATCATGCCCCGCTATAATTTGTTCGGCATTCTGTTCCGTTAATTTTTCGCATACCGGTTTTATACTCACTTCGCTGTTTACGGTTCCAATGCGTTGCACGGCGGAGAGCGGTTTAGGTTGTCCTAGATTATTTTCCGTAGAAAAAAGCTGCCGGTTTAAATTGGATTCCACAAATACATCCCCGTCTACGACTGTAATGTGCCCTACGCCGATTCTGGCCAATTGCTCAACAATGTAGCCCCCGAGTCCACCACAACCAACAACCACTACACGCTTGGTAGCCAACAAGGCCTGTTCTTCCTGAGAAATGGCCGGCATATTTCTTTCATATCTTCCCATGTTTAAACCCCCTGGTAAGGAAAGGAGCCTTCCTGTCGGCTCCTTTATTCATAGCATTTTCTTCTTTATTTTTAATTGTTCTTTTTGTTTTATTTTATTTCATTTTTGTTTTATTTTTTTGTTTCATATTTTTAGTTTTATTTATAGTTTTTAGGGATTGCAATGTTTAGTATGACCATCAGGCGCCAAAATTTCAGCCGCCTAGAATTCTAAACAAAACCCGCATTTTATCGCCGTCTTGTAAAACCGTATCTCCCGTTGCAGCCCGGCCGTTCACCATAAAAACCAAACTATTATAAATATTTTCCGTCAACTTTTTGCCCGCTTCCTGAAAAGCGGCTTCCAAAACACCTTTAGCAGTGGTTCCCTCCGGCAGGTCATAGAAACCTTCACGCAGATCCCCTGTTAAATCCCGGCAGTTGAGTATTACCTGAACTTTCATTGCGAACCTCCTTCCGGATATAGATCCTTAATCACACATTCCAACCCGCCGATTTTTTCTAGAAATTCTTTGGTAGGCATACCGGTTTCAACATCCCAACCCATGGCGGCATAGAAATTATCGGCAAGTTTCTCGTTATCGACCGTAATCCCCGCTAAGGGGCCTTTTTCCAGTGGCGGCTTGCCTACGTTGCGGGGGGAAATGTCAAAGTCTTTACGGCGCAAGCCTTCCCGTTTATTAAAAGCGTCTCTTATGGTGAAGGAGCGAAGGGCAAGATTGGTCCAATCCTCGGCAGTAAAATTGTACCCCCCTATAGCTTCCATATATCTGTAATGAACGCCCGGAGCGAGCAAAAAGCCGCTAAAGTTGCAGAAACCGGATAAATTGAAGAACTCCCATGATTCAAGGCCCGCTTTATCCCTTTCTCCCGTATTTTCATAGTTATATTTTACTTCCGGCGGTTGATGTCCATAAGGGACACCTAACCCTCCTTTGACATGCCTGCCCGGAGTAGGATCGTACTGGAAGGTTCTGGCCAAACCGGGGTTATAGCGAGCACCATGCATAGGAATTTCAATACCGCTGGCCGTGGCCAGACACTCAAAGCCTTTGCCGAAATACCGGGCAGCCGCTCTGGAAGCCCCGTTTAAAGGTATCCCGATTCCCTCGTAATCACAGATCTTCTTGACTATAGCCAGAATAGCCTCGCTATTTCCCCAGCGAAGATCAATGCCATCCAGTTCTTCTCTGGTAAATATACCTTTCTCGTAGCATTCCATTAACCAAGCTATTGTACCGCCCATAGAAAGGGTATCATAACCATACTCATTGCAATACCAGTTGCAAATATTGGCGCAGTCGGAGTCCCCGTTTAAGAGCATACTGCCGAAAGCGCCAAGGGATTCATACTCCGGACGGCTGGTCTTAATATCATATTTGTCATTTTTAATATGGTATTTTGCTCCACACTGAACAGGACAAGAATGGCAACCCAGCTTGCCGTATTTGTATTTGGGGTCCATCACCCTGCCTGTAAGCGCTTTTATTTGCTCGTCCGTCAAGTCATCCGGTGCACCGGCCCAGTTTTTGATGCCGGCATCACCCAAATAAACGCTGGAATCATAATCGGAGGTAGTTCCGGTTGTCCTGAACTTGTTTACCGGTACGGCACCCTTGCCATTGGCGTATTCGTTCCATTCTTTATTAATTGCGGCTACAGCCGCCATGTCTTTGACCGGAACGGTCCGGTCGCCACGGCAGACTATGCCTTTAAGCTTTTTGGAACCTATTACCGCTCCTGAGCCGCCCCTGGCCGCTGCTCTATGACAGTCGGCAATTACGCCGGCCATATTGGAAAGGTGTTCACCGCCGGGACCGATTAAAGCTGTGGAAACTTTGGTGTCTCCTAATTCTTCCTTAATTAAAGCATCAGCCTCGGACACCCTTTTGCCCCACAAGGCCTGGGCGTCACGAATTTCGATCTTGCCGTCATCCAATAGGATATAGACCGGCTTTTCCGAAATACCTTTGACAAAGACAGCGTCAAAACCGGCTTTGCGCATAAACGGTCCAAAATTTCCTCCGGCACTGGCATCGTTAAATCCACCTGTAACCGGTGATTTGCTTACTACTGCAAACCTGCCGCCCAAAAAAGTCTTTGTCAGGTTGGTAGGCCCGGAAACAAAACCCACAACGCTTTCAGGCGCAAACACCGGGGTGCGAGCAGGCATAAGCTCATACAAATATCTCGCCCCAAGAGCTGCACCGCCAACAAACAATCTGGCCCATTGCGGGTTTAAATCCTCGATTTTCCACGATTTTTCCGTAAGATCAATAATAGCTACTTTTCCGGCATATCCGTCCATACAATCAACCTGCCATTCCAAAATTAAATATTCTAAATTATCCAATTAAAATACTCTAAATTAAGATGTTCACTTTTTAAGGATAGCATAGGAAAATATGGAAAGCAAGAATGCCTCTTAGTTACTTGGCCGTACAAATGGAGTATGGGGGCAGGTTAATGATTAATTTTGAACTAATTGAGTCAAAAACGACTGGGTCTCCTGGTCATGTTGCTGGGATAATATTTCTTCTTTGGTGCCTGAAGCCTTGATTCTTCCGTCAAGCATGACCAGCATTCTGTGAGTCAAGCGGTTTATATCCCTAAAATTGTGACTTACGACCAAAGTGGTTACCCCTGTGGACTCAAACACTTTTTTTAAATCCACCAATAATTCTTCAATGGTGGGAGCATCAAGAGCGGAAAATGGCTCATCAAGAAACAGTATTTGAGGGTTCAAGGCAAAAGCCCTGGCCAAACTGGTTCGCTGCGCTTCCCCGCCCGACAAAGAATGGGCATGCTGTTTGGCCAGGTGGGAAATGCCAAAAGCCTCCAGCCAATATTCAACCCTTGCTTTAATTTCTTTTTTTGGCAAACGGCGGAATTTAAGCCCCAAAGCCACATTTTGAAAGACGTTTTTATTTAAGAGAAGCGGTTCCTGAAAGACTATGGCTATTTTATGGCGAAGAGACATGGGAATCTTGGCCGGAAGCAGCTGGCCCTCCCAATAGAGGCGTCCGCTTGTGGGTTTTTCCAATAAAGATATTGTTTTCAGCAAAGTACTCTTGCCCGATCCGTTCGGCCCTACCAGGCCCAAGCATTCCCCTTTTTTTATGTCGAGGCTTACTTCCTTAAGAATTGTTTTCTTGTTTTTTACCACAGTTATATCTTCGGCGCGTAGGATTGTATCCCTATCCCCAAGCAGTGTTTCCTTCATCTTATCCTCCCTGCCGTTTTTGTTGCAGCATAGTCAAAATTGCAGTAACAGTAAAAGCCAATATACAAAGTATAATGCTCAGAGCGATTGCCACATCGAATTGGCCTTTGGAAACTTCCAGCACGGTAGCTGTGGTCAGCACTCTTGTATAGCCTTTAATGTTTCCGCCAACGGCCATGGAAGCACCAACTTCGGAAATCACCGCTCCAAAGCCGGCAATCACAGCCGCCATTAGGGACATTTTGATTTCACCCAAGAGGAGTAGCAAATACTGAAACTTATTGGCCCCTAAAGCCAGAATTTGCAAACGTATTTTTTCGCTTGTCTGCTGCAGGGCAGCGGCACTTAGGCCGATAATCAGGGGGCAGGCAATCACGGACTGGGCAATAATAATAGCTGTAGGAGTATACATAATATTAAGAAAGCCAAAAGGCCCCGAACGCCAAAGGAAAATCGATACCCAAAGCCCTACAACAACCGGAGGAAGCCCCATGCTGGAATTGACAATGCTTAAAATAAATTTTCTGCCCGGAAAACGGCAAAGGCCAATTACGGTGCCCAGCGGCAAACCGAGAATAAGACTGATTAATGTCGCCATCCCAGATACTTTTAGGGTTAATAGGGTGATTCCGAATACTTCCGGGTCGCCGGAAAATATTAAGCGAAAAGCTTCAACTATCCCTTTCCAGATAAGCTCCATAATAACTCCTAAACTTTCAGATGAGGTTATTACCTAACCTGAAGATTATTATATTTTTGTCAAAATCACATTACTTGATCCTAATATCAATATTTGCTCCCGGTATTCTAACTTATATCTTATATCCTTAATCTTATTTGCCCAACTCGTCCATTGACTTGCCGGCATCGGGAGTAAAGAGGGATTCACCAAATTTATCTTTGCCAAATTCACCGATGATCTTTTGAGTATCAGGACTAATCATAAACTCGACAAATGCTTTTGCGCCTTCGGCATTGATCGGCACACTGAGGTCGGGGAATTTTTCGGGGTTAACTTGCATCACATGGTAAATGTTTAAAAGATCTTTCTCGCCTTCCAATAAAATCTCCAGATTAAGATTTCCCTTGTTGGCCAAATAAGTAGCGCGGTCGGTCAAGGTATAGCCCTCTTTTTCTGAGGCAATGTTTAAAGTCTGTCCCATTCCTGCACCGCTTTCCTGGTACCAGTTTCCGCCTGGAGTGATATTAGCTTTCTTCCACAGTTCCAATTCTTTTTTATGGGTACCGGAATCGTCTCCCCTGGAAACGAAGATAGATTCAGTATTGGCAATTGCTTGAAAAGCTTCATTTAAATTATTGCAATTCTTCAAATTGGCGGGATCGGAAGGCGGCCCGACAATTATAAAATCATTGTGCATAACCAGCTGGTAGTTGATGCCGATGCCTTCGTCGACCAACGCTTTTTCAGAAGCTGGAGCATGAACCAAGAGGACGTCAGCCTCCCCTTTCCTGCCCATTTCCAGAGCAGCTCCGGTGCCCACAGCTATGGTTTTTACTCTATAACCGGTTTGTTCCTCAAATATCGGGAGTAAAACATCAAGCAAGCCGCTGTCTTGTGTACTGGTGGTTGTGGCTAAAACCACATCGGGATTAGCGGGTTTTGGAGTTTGATCGGATTGACCGGCCTGGTCGTCCGGTTTGGCAGAGGAACAGCCGGCTGCTAAAGCGACAATAAGTAAAAAGCACAATAACAAGGAAATAAGCGATGAATGTTTCGAGATTTTCATATAATAAATCCTCCTTAAAAGTTTTAGGGACAAAAAAAACTCTCCTCCAAGCCAGAAAAATATAAATGCCTAAAATTGCTGCCAAAATCCGCAACCAATTTTGACACTTATTTCTGGTTTCGAAGAGAGGCTCGTCCACCGCTCTTTGAAATTATTTATTTCACAAGCTATTTTAAAATTAGACAAAAGCGTTTGTCAAGCCTCTGCTTTAGATAAAATCCGACTTTCTCAACAGCCCTGTCCTGAGATCAAAATTGTCTCTTCTTAACCATTGGTTATAAGCTTTTTCATCTTGGCTATAAGAAAAATTTTTTTTCATCGTAGAATATTACAATATCAGTAGCTAAATTTTATGATAAAAAACATATATGGAAAAAATTTAGTATGATATAATTAGTTGATAAAAAGAGCAATTAAACAGATAAAACAAAGAAAGGTGTGGGGAATTTTGTACGGGTATATAGGAAAAGTTCTAATTGTTAATCTAAGCGACTACACCCACGAGGTAAGAGACTTAGATCCCGAGTGGGCCCGCTACTTTATTGGCGGAGCCACCTTGGGAGCCAGATATCTTTATGAACTGATGCCCCCCAAGACACATGTATTTGCCCCGGAAAGCGTTATTGGCTTTGTATCAGGACCTTTAAACAACACCAAAGCTCTTTTGAGCGCCAGGAGTACGGTAGTCTGCAAATCCCCCGCAACAGGCTGTTGGAATGATAGCAGCTGTGGAGGCACTTTTGGGCCAAATTTGCGCAAATCGGGCTACGATGCGATCTTCATCAAGGGTAAAGCGGACAAACCTATCTATCTCTTTGTGGACAACGGGAAAGTGGAGTTCCGCGACGCCAGCCATCTCTGGGGAAAGACCACTATGGAAACCACCGAAGCCATTAAAGCCGAGGTGGGCAAAGACGCAGGCATAGCTGTCATTGGTCCCGGTGGAGAACATTTATCTTACATGGCGGCTATTATCAACGAACATCGCGCTTTCGGACGCGGTGGTTCCGGGGCGGTAATGGGCTCCAAGAACTTGAAAGCCGTGGCCTGCCGTGGCAATGCCAAAGTTTTGGTCAAAGACGAAGATGCCCTGGTGGCTTGCAATAAAGAATGTATTGCCTATGGTTCCGAAGGCGGCAGGGGTGAAGCAATAGTCGCCCAATTTAAAACTACAGGCACTTCAGCGGAGTATGATTCCTGTGTCATGATGGCGGATGCGCCCATTAAGAATTTTGCCGGCATACCGGAGATCGATATAACTGAAGAACAGGCCAGAGCACTTACTGGTATGGAAATGGACCCCAAATTTAAAATCGGCAAAGACGGTTGTAACAATTGTTATATTAAATGCGGCGCAAAATATAAACTGAACAGAGGCAAATATAAAACCGATCACGCTACCCGTCCGGAATATGAGTCCCTCGGTGCCTTTGGCAGCATGCTTCTAAATGGGGATGCGGAAACGGCGATCATTTTAAATTACCTCTGTAATCAGTACGGATACGATACCATTTCTTTCGGCGGTACCATTTCCTGGCTTATGGAATGCTACGAAAAAGGAATTGTTACCAGGGAAGAGTTGGACGGTATAGATCTTAAATGGGGAGACCCGGAGGCGATTGTCGCCATTGCCGAGAAGATTTGCAATTATGAAGGTATCGGAATCCCCTTAAACCTCGCTTCCCGCGGAGCAGCAAGAGCTTTGGGAAAAGGCAGCGAATGTCTGGTCACAGCCAGCGGAATGGAGATTCCTATGCACGGAGCCCGCTTTAATCCGGGACTGGCCCGAATTTTCCAATACGACCCATCGCCGGGCAGACATATTAAAGGAGGAAGAGGGGTACCCTACGGTCACAAGCCGCCAGAAGTAAAATATAATTATGAAAATACCGGAAAAGAGGATGCCGAAGGGCTTCTGGAATGGGAATTAACGGACAGTTGCGGCATCTGCGGTTTCGGCAACTTCTTGCTTCCTCCCTGGATTGCCAAGAAAATGGTGAACGCCATCACCGGTTTCAACTTTACAGACGATGACTGGGTTTTATTCTCCTACCGCTCTTTCACTCTGCGGCACTCCTTTAATTTGCGGGAAGGCCTCCGGCGCAAAGACTTTACGATTGACGGACGCGCAGTAGGCAAACCTCCTCTCGAAGCCGGTCCGCTTAAAGGTATTACGGTTGACAACGAAAAACTGGCCGACAATTTTTACAGCTATCTGGGTTGGGATTTGGAAACTGCCATACCTCCCAAAGAATTCTATGAAAAGATGGGCGGTTTGGACTTTATCATCAAGGACCTTTATCCGGAAAAGGCATCGTAAAACTAAGCAACGTAAAGATTTATGGCTGTAAATTCTTATATTCAATTAACTTAAATAAAAATTTACTTCCTAAATAATTTGAATAACCCGGGAAGCAGCAATTGCTTCCCGGGTTACTTTGAGTTTCTCACCAAACAGTAAAGAAGATGCCTCTGCGACATCTTCTTTTAATGCTTTCGTTTGTTATCTTTTTACCTATATTATGGTTATTACTATACATTAATATTTAAGGAACCTAATTTAATTGCTAACTTTAGAAGACAAAATTATTTACCATACAGATATGTCGGCAGCCAAGTGGCCAGACCCGGGAAGATCATGATTAGAATCATGCAAATAACGATTGATATGCAGAATGGCACTACCCCGGCAAAGATCGTAGACAGTGGTACTTGTTTAACAAATCCCTTCATGTAGAAGCAGTTCAGGCCAACAGGAGGTGTAAGACCGCCAAGGCAAAGGACCAGAACGATCAAGACTCCGTACCAGACGCCATCATAACCGAGATTGGCAAGAATAGGCGTGAAGATGGGAACCGTAATCAGGATAATGGCTATTCCGTCAATAAACATACCCATTATTAAATAGACAATTATTATAATACCCAAAAGCACCCATGACGGCACGTCTAGGGTGGTCACAAATTTAGCTAAGGCCGTCGGTATAGTGGACAGGGTAAACATGCGCCCGAAAAGGGTACCGCAGGTAATAATGAAGAATACCATAGCAGCCAGTTTGGCGGAGGAAACCAGGCAAGTCATAAGTTTTTGCCAGTTAATCTTTCTCTCAATAATACCAATAAGCAGCATACCCATAGCTCCTACGGAAGCAGCCTCGGTCGGAGTAAACCACCCGATAAACATTCCGCCGATAGCCAGAAGAAAGATGATGATAACCTCTATCAATCCGCCCCTCTTAACGGCAGCCCAGCGTTCAGACCAAGTAGCTTTTTGCGACATGGGAGCATAGTCAGGATGTCTTTTAACCACAATCCAAATCGCAATTATCTGGAGAATACACAACAATACACCCGGAATAAGACCGGCCATAAACAAGCGGCCAATGGATTCTTCAGCGGTAACGCCGTAGATAATCATTGTCGCACTGGGCGGGATTAAGACGGCCAGGGAAGATCCGGCAGCGATAGACGCTGTAGATAAGCTCGGGCTATAATTCCGTTTTTCCATTTCAGGATAAGCAACAGTTGTCATGGTGCCCATAGTGGCAGGAATGGAACCGCAAATGGCACCGAAAATCGTACAAGCAACCTGAACGGAGGAGCAAATACCGCCTCTTAAATGGCCGATAAACTTTTCTGCAGCATTGAACAAATTTTCTCCTATACCCGAATAACTGGCCAAAAAGCCCATTAAGCCAAATATTGGGGCTACAGTAAGGGTATAGGATGCAAAGTTTGTGAAAATATCAGAGGCAACCGCCTGAAATGCCGCTTCGGGTGATCTCAACGCTATCATTCCCAAAACTGCAAAAAGCAGCATGGAGATCGGTACCGGGAGGCCAAGGAACATAAAAATAACAAAGCCGATAAGCGCCAACACACCAATTAAAACAGGATCCATATTTTTACCTCCCTCTCCTAGAATTCAGTTTTGATTTCTTGTTCGGCCGCTATTTCGTCAAGGGTGCGCTTTCTATCCTGGATATTCTTATGATTGTCAATCATGTTATACACCCTAATGATAAAAGCAATAACAAAAAAGAACAGCCCGATGCAGATTAAGGAGACAATTATCCAATGGGGTATACCCAAAGTACCGGTTACCGATCCGTCTGCCAACTTCGTACCTATCATGCCCAACTGATTGTAAAGAACAAAGATCATAAAAACAATAGAAATTAAGTACATGATAATGCTGAAAATGTTGGCCAGACGGGGTCTCATCTTATCGAGCACAAAATTGACTATGATATTGCCGCCAGTCAGCTCGTTTTCGGCAAGGGTCAGGGAAACAACGGTCAGCATGCCATACTGCACCAGTTCATAAGTTCCCAAAACACCTGAACCGAAAAGCCCACGTAGTATTACATGGGTGCACACAAGAAGGCTTATCAGGAGAATCAAAATCCCCGAAAATTTTGCCAACCATGAAGACATAGTTGAAAATAATTCAATAAATTTTTTCATATTGCCGCAACCTTTCTTTGCCTTATATTTTAATATGATGCATAAAAACAGGAAAAAGGCAATATTGCGTATCGCTAAATTATTGTTATTTGCTAATTATGCTCACCTGGACGCCGAAGCGCCCCGGTGAGCATTAAATTTGATTTCCAATATTATATTATTGGAATTAAACCTAATCTAGAAGTTTTTATCGAGAAATTATTTGGCAAATTGTGCATTGTACTTTTCTGCCAATTCGAAGAAAAGATCAAGATTCTTGGTTCCGTTATAACCTTTGCTGTCAAGCTCTTTAGCGTAGTCCTTTTGCAGGTAGCCGGAAGCGCCGATCATCTTATCAAGGTTGGCTTGATCGAACTCTACAACTTTAAGCCCATTTTCTTCAAAGGTCTTGTAAGCTTCCTCTGCATCAGCATCCCTGCCGGCAGCAAGGAATTCGTCAAAAGCTTTAGCTGTGGTTTCAGTAATGGCTTTTTGCTGAGCTTCACTGAGTGAATTCCAAACATCCTGGTTCATAACCATGAGATAAGTTCCGATGTAGAATGGGTCTTTTACTGCATATTTGGTAACTTCGTATAGCTTAGCGTTTTTACCGGCAGCGGCAAGACCATAGAAGCCCTCAACAACACCGGTTCTCAAACCTTCATAAACTTCGGAGAAGACCATAACGGTCGGAGTAGCTCCATAAGCTTTAATAATCGGAGCTTGGGAATCGCCGCAACGGATCTGGCGTCCTTTAAGATCTTCGAACTTCTCCACCGGGAAAGTGGTCATAATAATACCGTTACCCTGACCTAAAGCATAGAGAAGTTTGAGGTCCGCGATTTCTTTGGGCTGAACTTGATTGAACCAATCATTTACAGTATAGGAAGCAGCCTTACCATTGACAAAGTTAACTCCCGGATACTCGAGCATAAAACTTTCGAGTAGGCTACCGGCACCGTAAGCAACCGGGAAGAATGCCACGTCGGCAAGACCTTTTCTAACGGCATCAAGCTCTTCGGGAGCAGGGCAAAGGGTGCCGCCGGCATAAAGAGTGTAATCAACTGTTCCTCCAGTGGCTTCTTTTATCATCTCCAGATAGCGAACGCAATCCTGAGTGGTTGGGTCATTCTCAGCCAAATACATAGCAAATGAAAGGTTCACATTAGGGCCCATGGCTTCTCCTTGGGAGTCTCCGCCCTGATTCTGATTCTTTTGGCCTCCACATCCGGCAAACAGGGTGACTACTAGAGCAAAAGCTAGCATGATTGAGAATAGTTTTTTCATGTGTTTTCTCCTCTCCATAAGTTGTTTTTTTCTCCCCTTCTGTTTTTGCTAAAGTTATTATTTTATAATTAGGTCTTCATTGTTGAAGACTTAATTATTATTTAGTACTGTCTAAACATACTTCTGTTATAAACTTCTGTTATAAACGCGCTTTTCTCTATTATTTTCTCTGTTGTCAGATTTATTATTTTGACCTTCAGTTTTTCTTATTCAAGGTAAAAAATGATTAAATGTTATGATAATTTAGTGTAAGCGTTTCCCTGATGTTACAAACTATACTACACTTGGTAAAAGGATGTCAATAAGTATATGCCACTTTTAGAGAAAATAGGAGCAAATATCCTGCCCAATTGTTGCAAATTATAAACCATATCTACCGATTGAACGGGATATTTCATACGCGGCGCTGGTTGCATTGGTAATATTTCTGGGAGCTACGCAGTCACCCAAGACATAAAACTCAGGCGCACAATCGTGAAGGGCCATTGCTTCCTCATGCAGCGGACTTTGGCCAACGGCATAAACCACTGTTTCCGCTTCAAACAATTGTTGCTCCCCGTCCTTTTCGGCTATAACGCCTTTTTCGGTGATCTCAAGAGCCTTGGTCTTAAGATTAACGTTGATCCCATATTTGTTGATTTCCACGGCCAGAGCCTTGGCATGCAGGTGGTTTCCGCCATGGTTGAGTTCGTCCAGCATTTCGATGATTGTAATCTTTTTACCAAGTTGCGCCAAGAAGATGCCCAGCTCAACGCCTACCAGCCCGCCGCCCAGAATAGCTACAGAATTGCCTGTTTTCTCAGGGTTTACATAAGCGTCTTCAGCGGCCATGACATTTTTACCGTCAATGCCTTTTATGGGCGGTTTTATCGGGCGGGCACCCAGAGCTGCGATAATAACATCAACATTCAGGCTCTTAGCAAATTCCGGGGTAACAGCGGTATTAAGATGAAGCGTGATGGCAGGATTTTTCTTGATTGCTTGTTCTTGAGCATTTAGATAACGCTCAAGATTCTTTTTAAACGGGACTTTTTCCTCACAGCGCAGAACGCCGCCCAGGCGAGATTGTTTTTCGCAAAGAATAACCTCATGTCCGCGTTCCGCGCAGGTCAGGGCAGCCTGCATCCCGCCGATTCCCCCGCCGACGATCAATACTTTTTTCTTCACAGCCGGGGGAATATCGAATTTTTCTTCATATGCACGACCGCTTTTTGGATTAATGGCGCAATAGAATTTGCCGTAGGTCTGAACGGTGGAAAAACAGGATAGACAGCGCATGCACTTGATAATCTCATTTTCGCGCCCCGTGCGAACCTTGTTGGGCAGATCGGGATCGGCTATCAGGGAACGGGCCATGGCAACAAAATCAGCTTTGCCGGAAGCGATAATTTCCTCCATAAGACCGGGATCGCTGAAACCACCGACAGTAACTACCTTGGATTGTTTAACATTCTTCTTAATCTCAGCGGCAAAAATTGAATTGCAGCCTTCTTCCAGGAACATACTGGGGTGGGTGATGGTGAAAACTTCGTCCCGCTCATGGCTGCCGGCAGAAACGTGGATCAAGTCGGCATAGCCGTCCAATTGCTTGGCCAAAGCAATGCCCTCGTCGATATCATATCCACCCTCGTAGCACTCCGAACCGCTAATGCGGATCTCAATCGGAAACTTCGGTCCCACTTTTTTCCGGATGGCTTTGCAAATTTCCACTGCCAGCCGGGCGCGGTTTTCTATAGGAGCACCGCCCCAACGGTCTTTACGGGTGTTCAATTTGGGATTGACGAATTGGGAAATGAGCCATCCGTGCGCGCCGTGGATGGTGACCATGTTGAAACCGCATTTTTTGGCAAAGGCAGCAGCATTGGCAAATCTTTCAATCAGCGAGATGATATGCTCCTCGCTCATTTCATAGACCGGCCGCCCGTTATCCTCCATGGCAACCGGACCGTAAGAGGGCTTTCCGGTCAACCGGTTGGCATACAAACCGCAATGCATGATCTCGGCAGAAGCAATTTTACCGTGACGGGTAATGGAGTTGGCAATATGATAGAAAGAATGTATTGACTGCGGATCATCCAAGAAAACATGGTAGTTACCGAAATCACCGTACTCCCTGTCGATGTAGCAACTGCCTACAGTGACTGCAGCGGCTCCGCCGATGGCCAAACGTTCATAATAGGCGGCCGCTTCAGGCGTATGGTAGTAACCGTCTTCCCTGTTGCCTATTGTGTCCAGATAGCCGGTGGCGGAGGCAATAATCCTGTTGCTGAAAAGACTGCCGGCCACCGAAATAGGTTCAAATAGATGCGGATACTTTAAGGTTTTCATATTCATTACGCGCGCTCCTTTCGGTTTTTTCAGGTGCAAAGATTCTTAGTTTTTCCCCCGCGCTTTATCCGCACCGGCATCCACTAAAATGGAAACTCCCGTAATGCTCCTGGATTCATCGCTGGCAAAGAATAAAGCAGCGTTGGCGATGTCCATAGGATCCACAAGACGTTTCAAAAGCGTGCCGCCGGCTATTTCCTCAGCCACTTTATCGTTGTATTCCTGCACAAAAGTCGGCAGCATCGGAGTGGCAGTGGGCCCCGGGTTAATGCAGTTGCAGCGCGCTTCCGGTGCCAGCTCGGCAGCCAGACCGATAGCCAAGTTATTGTTGGCCGCCTTGCAGGCCCCATACAACCCTTGAGTTGCCCGAGGTCTTATGGCTGCAGTAGAGCCGATAAGGATCATTGACCCGTGATTTTTCTTCAGTTCCAGAGCTGAATACTTGGCCATAAGCCAACTCGATTTAGTATTTACAGCCAGCACTCTGTCAAATTCACTGTCGTCAAGTTCCCAGATCATCTTTGCTTTCTGGGCAACACCGGCGCAACAAAATACTACGTCAAGTTTGCCGAAAGTCTCGACGGCAAATTCGACAGCTCCTTTGCAATACTCCGGTTTGGTAACATCGGCAAAGAAAAAGGCCGCCTGCCCTCCCTGGGCTTTAATTTCTTCCACAACTTTCTTGCCGTTTTCTTCGTTAAAATCGACCACTACAACTTTGGCGCCTTCTTTGGCAAACAGCAACGATGACGCCCGGCCCATGCCGGAAGCGGCACCGGTGATCAATGCAACTTTATTTTCCAATCTACCCATAATAACAATTCCTTTCCCCTGGTTATATAACAGCCTTTTTAATCAATTATGAAACAGCGTGTCTAAAACAGTTTGGTTAGATCTTTGATGGTGGAAAGATTTTCGAGATCCATGATTACATCATAAATTTTTCTGGCTCTGTTGGCGCTGATATTCATTTGGCATAAAGACATGAACTTGTCTTTGATTTCCTTTTTGGTCATCGGGTTTTCAGGATCGCCCTTGCTGTATTTTGTCAACTGCTTTAACTCACGGCCGTCCTTGGTATAAATGGTAACCATGGCAGCGAAGATATCCGGCAGGTATTGATCCATTTCCCCGGTGTGCACCATTTCGATCTTATTAATAAAATTCCTGATGGCAGGATCTTGCAGTTTTTCATCCGTGAACTGGCTTACCGACACATCGCCGAAAAGGGCTGCACAAGCCGCTGTGTACGGTAAACTGAACTGGGCTGCCGCCACGTTGGGCGGGTTGTATTTAATGGATCTGGGTTCCACTACAGCCCGGATGGCCATGCTGCAAGTGTCAATAACGATTTTCTCAATGTCATCCGCTTTTAGATTATGGTCGGACATAATCTTTAGTATGGAATCAATCGGTGAATGATTGTAGCGGCAGCAGGCATAAGGCTTAAAGGAAGCGAGTTCTATGGGATATTCGCTGTAATCCAATTTCTCCAGCATACGCTCCGGTGTAGGATTATCAGTATAAGAACGGAAAAAGCCGTGCTTACCTTCAAATACCCATTTGGGTCCGGTATAACCAACGGCCGCCAGACGTGCCGCATGAACGGCTCCCATGGCAGCATTTCCCGGATTCAGGCGTTTGGTCAGCGAACCGTCAGCATAGCATTCCAAATTGCCCGAAGCAAATCCGCCGGCGATGCCTAAAGCATTGGCAATCTTAAAGGCATCCAATTTTAAGAGCCAGGCGGCCGCGGCAGTTGCTCCAAAAATCCCGCAGACGGCGGTGGGATGCCAACCGCGTTCAAAACAGTTGTCCGGTACGACACCGCGCCCTACCCTGGTCATCATATCGTAACCCCAGATGACCGAGATCAAGAAATCTTTTCCTTTGGCGTTTACCTTTTCTGCAATAGCCATGGCAGCCGGCAGGATGACAACCGCCGGGTGCCCTCCGGCATCATAGCTGGCATCATCCATTTCCAGTCCGTGACTGGCTGCTCCGTTGATAAATGCCGCATGATCGGCCGAAGCTTTTTCCCCGCAGAACACCGTGCACTCATGCTTACCGGAATCGGACAAAAACACTTCTTTAACCATTTTCGTAGAATCAAGATTTGCCCCACCGATCGCGCATCCTACCCAGTCCACAATCACATTTTTAGTGTGCTCAATAACTCTTTGCGGGATAGCTTCAATGTCCGCATCCACATAGTATTGGGCAATTCTCTGGCTGTAGCTTAAATCTGCCATTATCGTATCCACCTCTCAATTATGGAATTTCAAAGCGCTTAACAATTGTTTCCAAGACATATTTTTGCTTAAGCGGGCCCAAGATTTCAGAGGGCGGACTTGTTAAATGAGCTTCACAAGCTGCTTCGTCCTCCCAGGCGTCGACCACAAATAAAACATCCTCTTCGGCAATGGGGATAAAGTATTCGTAAGTTATATTCCCGGGTTGCTTGCGGTATTCATTTGCCAAATCATATTCCTTAAGCTTGACCACAAACTCGTCGCGCACATTCGGTTTGAGCTTGTATTTAACATGAAGCAGGATCATGATCTACAGCTTCCTTTCAAAAGAATATCGCTAAAGTGATATCGCGATAATGATATCTCAAATGATAAAATTATTTGCTCTTAGTTTTTATTCGTTCTATCCGGGGGAAGTTTGCCGAGTTTTTCCATTTCCTCCGCTACATCCTCCAGACCGCATCTAATCCAAGTTTCCCGGGTTGGCCATCCTGTTTCCCTGTCCCATCCCCAGATGTCATAGTACATGTCAACCAGTTTGGAGAACTCTTCCGGGGAAACTGTCTGTCCTTCGCAATCCGGATATTGAAGCGGTCGATAAGCCTCGGGTTCTTCCATGGC
>ENA-UPSB01001464-UPSB01001464.1-bioreactor-metagenome-genome-assembly--contig:-NODE-1464-length-27442-cov-6.136196_pt1 | contig 27442 bp, 25 predicted proteins | sample MGYA00238182_ERZ773286 | MGnify/ENA primary metagenome ERZ773286 (study PRJEB29026, sample SAMN07631240) | bioreactor metagenome | isolation source: Switchgrass digestor | place: USA: Dartmouth...
TTCTTTCAACCTGCCTGCAAATCTGAATATTCCTGTTATCAACATCAGACCAAAAGCTATGGCAAAAGCACAGGCCAGTGTCTCAACAATCTTTCCTGCAGCTTCTTCCAGACGGTTTTCAACCAAAAACTGCATAGCCGTATATGCTGTTATACCCGGTACGAGAGGAAATATACCTGAGATTGAAAATATAGTTACAGGGGTCTTGAGGAGCCTGGCAGCACTTTCACTGTATAGCCCTACCACTGCCGCTCCCAAAAATATTGGGATAACCACCGCTCCTGTTGCTGTATGAAGCAGTGAATACGTTATCCACCCCAAAGCTCCTGAAAGACCTGCCCAAAATAACTTTTCCATTCTGACATTGAAAAGTATTCCTGCACAGACACTCCCAATGAAAGCTAATATTAACTGCAACATATTCATCACACCCATTGCAAACCTATAATTAATGCAATACCTACTCCCGCACCCAAAGCAGCCACGACAAGCACTGCTTCACCTATTCCTGCCAGGCTTGACACTATGTCTCCCCGGAGAGCATCATTTACGCTGTTTGCTATTGCTACCCCCGGAGCAAAAGTCACAATGGATCCTATTATTATCTTATATACATTCATCTGGGGAAACAGTTTTACAGCCAAAAGACTAATTAAAGCTGTAAGCATGCCCGACACAAAGAACTCAAGGAACTCATAAAAGCCAATTTCTGATATCTTAGACTTTATAAGATAAGCAAGCATACACATAAAAGCAGCAGCCAGGCCTTCTGAAAACATTCCTCTGAAAAGAAGTGTAAATACAAAGGCCCATATGCCTGCTGCCAGAATACGTATATGCAGTTTAAATTGTGGCGTGTTTTCAATTTCATTAAGAATTTTGATTGCTATCTCATAGGGTAAAGGTTCATCCTTTAAGCTTCTGGAAAATGTGTTCACAAGCTCTATTCTGTGTAAATTTACATTCCGGTTCCGGATTCTCATAATTTCAGAAAAAGACTCACACTCACCGTTTGCCTTCTTTATAGATACAAAACCCTGTAGGCAACACAAAGTTCTCACACTTTACTCCATAGCTTTCACAAACTCTTGTTATTGTATCCTCTACCCTGTATATCTCTGCACCACTGGTAAGGAGTATTTTACCCGTTCTGAGTGCTATATCCATTATCTCCTTGATTCCAGGATGATCTTTCATAAATTATTTACTCCAGTGTCATTATTTGTGTTCCAGGCATTAGTTGATAACGTATTTGTTTACAACTATATCTATTCTTCGATTTTTCTGCCTGTTTTCAGGTGAGTCATTGGGCATTATAGGCTTATACTCACCACGTCCTGCAGCAGTCAGTTTCTCAGGATTGAGGCCACAGTTTTCTACCAGAAAAAGTACAACATTGGTAGCTCTTTTTGTGGACAACTCCCAGTTACTCGGGAAAAGCGTTGTATTAATAGGCAAATTATCAGTATGTCCCTCTATGGTTATCTCGTTATCAAGTTCTTTAAGCATTCCACCCAGTTCTCTTAGCAATTCCTTTCCCGATTCCTTTATGTCTGCTTTTCCAAGGTCGAACAAAATAACAGAATCCAACCTTAAAATTAAATACTGCTCCTCTTCAATAATATTTACATATTCGCTTAATTTATGCTTGTCTATAGCTCCTTCAACCTGAGCTTTTACATTTTGGAGCTTTACATCTTCAAGTTGTGAGCTGTCTTCATCTCCTGAACCGCTTTTATTACCGCCTGTGTCTATAGAATCCGCTCCATAAGGTATGGGAAGAATAGCCTCCCCAGGGTTAGCCAATAGCTTCTCTCCTCCTGATATGTTCAAGAAACTGCTTCGCATTGAATATGCGATCTCCTTGAATTTTTGCTGGTCAATGGAAGCCATGGAAAAAAGCATGACAAAAAATGTCAGAAGCAGTGTAACCAAATCACTATATGTAAGCAACCACTCTGCTGCGCCACCACTTTCTTCACTCTTTTTTCTTCTATCTCTCATGCCGCACCTCGCAAAAACGTACGTTATTTTATATATTTATACTATTGTACAGTAGCACTTTCGTAACTGGTTTCTCTTTTGACTTCTTCACTGCCCGAGTACAACTCTTCATATTTTCTCTTCTGTTCGGGTGAAAGGAATGTCTTAAGCTTGTGTTCCATAATTCTCGGGTTTTCTCCAGCCTGTATGGACAAGATTCCTTCTATAATCATTTCCTTCTGCCAAACTTCTTCCTTGCTCTTTACTTCCAGTTTATTGGCAATAGGAGTACAAATAAAGTTAGCAAGAACACTCCCGTAAAATGTAGTTATCAATGCTACAGCCATTGCAGGTCCCACTGCAGAAGGGTCGTCCATTTTTCCTAACAAGTTAATAAGGCCTATGAGAGTTCCAATCATTCCCCATGCAGGGAATAAGCCGGCCATCTTTTTAAATATTCCCTGACATTTGGCATGCCTTGATTCAAGATTTGCAAGTTCCAACTCCATGGAATCTCTGACGGTATCAGGCTCAACACCATCAACTATAAGTTGGAGTGACTGTGATATATACTTATCTTCCAGCTTCTCCTGTTCTGATTCAAGAGCAAGCAAGCCTTCACGCCTTGCCTTCTGTGACAGGTCTACAAGAAGCTTTATCGTCTCTTCGGGAGATGATTGTTTGCTAAAAAAGGCCTTACCAATCAATTTTGGTATTCTAGCCAATTCAGACAACCTATAACTTATCATGATGGAAGCAATTCCGCCTCCAAGAGTAATAAAAATAGATGGAACGTTATAAAAACTCCTTAAACTACCATCTAGAAGAATTGAAACAACAATACACACAGCTCCGAAAATAAACCCACCAATTGTTGCAATATCCATATTAAACCTCCTCAAATATCAAAGTTTTAATGCCGGACAGGAGGCATCACTCCATCCATGGATAGATCCAGCATCAAACTTTTGTTCTTTTTTAACTTTATCTTTAGCCATTAATTAATAATATGGTTTCACCGCCCACTTGTTAGTTTGTCAAACAGGCAGTTGCGCATAATATTCAAGCTTCGCTTGCATATTTTTATATTAATATAGTCGGCATAATGCATCAAAAAGTAAAGGCTTTTTTATAGAATAGTACAAAAACGGGACAGAAATTGTGAAACTTGTAGAAAAATCGCACAATTTCTGCCCCATCCGCTTCTGCTACTTTCCTTTGTTTTATTTTATTTAGACATCCATTCCTCACAGTATTTGCGCACGAAAGGTGCCAGTGTTTCTGCTCCGTCCTCAGTGATAACGAACCCTTCCTCAATACGGTTAGATCCTCCGGGCAGACCAAACAAGCTTATATCTGTATTTACAGTCATTCCAACAGTAAATACTTCTTCCGTATTTTCATCCGGATATGGTGACTCAGCCTCTGCACAGCCTATGCCGTGTAGTGGGGGGTATACATCATATTCAGCCAGTCCTTCCTTGCGGAAGTAATCTCTTACAGCAGTTACAAATTTCTTCATTGGAACACCGGCTTTAAGATATGGCAAGCCTGCATTAGAGGCACGAACCAGCACATCAATTACTCTACGGGTTTCATCACTCATGTTGCCTACAGCAAATGGAACTTCACATGTTGCCACATAACCTTCATATTGAATAGCTAATGCACACATAATCATGTCGCCGTCGTTTATTATTTTGTCAGTTGGACGTCCTACTATTGTTTCAGACCTTTTTCCTGAACCAAAAACTGTGAATATCACAGCTTCAGCTCCCAGCTTTCTTGCCTCTCCTTCAGCAATACCTGCAGCATAGCGTTCAGTTTTTCCTATAAGATCAGCTTCCATCATTGCTTTGAATGCCAAATCCGCAATACGGGCAGCTTCCCTAAGACAAGCGATTTCATTGGGGCTTTTGACTTTGCGTAATTCATATAAAATGGAATTAGCATCCACAATATCGCAACCGAAAGCTTCACCGATTGTGTTTAATAGTGCCGCCGACATCGCATCCATACCAACAATACCAAGCTTTGATACTTTCCTTGATTCGTTCAGTTCTTTAGCTAAAGACTTAAAGTTAGTATAATTAGCTAATGGATAATCTATCTCGTCTGCTACAGTAACACACAGAAAATCAGGAACAAGGCGAATATCCGGCCAAACGCTCATTTCTTCCGCTAATTTTTGTCCTTCAGGGGCACATAACACAATAGGCTCTGTATCAATTCCCATCAGCATGGCTCCACGTTCAAAAATTGGCCAAAAGTTGGACACATACCTCAGTGATTCTTTGCGATATTCATCACCATAGACAAATATGGCGTCCAGGCCCATTTTTTCCATATGCGCTCTTATCTTTTGTATTCTTTGTTCAAATTCTTCCTTTGGAATTCTGATCTTATCCATATATTCCTACTCCTTTATTAGTTATTGATATGGGTGTTATTGTCCATAACCCAAAGTTGCAAGATAAGCCATGTTAGGCTGATTAACATCTAATCTCCCATATTGAACTATTACATCTACATCGCTTCGTATACGGAGAGAGTACTGCACACCTACGTCCAAGTACAGGTCGCCAAACACTTTTCTGTCATTGCTTCTGAAAGCAGTTACCCGTTTGGCGGGAGCAACAAAAGGAATTCCCTCAACCGGTGGGCGGTCAGAAAAATAAACATCAATTAGTATATTGGCATCTTGATCATTACAATTGAGTATCATTATACTTTCGTGACCTTCATAATCCGTAGCTTCGCCTGGATTTACAGGAGGCCTGTATCCGTCTACAATGTACCAATTTTTCTTGCCGTTCATAGAATCACTCCTATTACCAGTTTTTTAATCATTTAAGAAATGCTTAAATCAAGACCAGTGCGATAACACCGTTTCAAGAAATCTTATAATATGAATATCTCCCTCGGATAATTAGTCATGTTTTCGGCCTTACCAATACCTACACGCACGCTGTCTTCTATTCTGAATCCATATCCGTCTTTATTGCCCATAAAGATATCCACAGCATAAGTCATGTTATTTCGTAGGATATAGTCAGAACCATCCTCAATCCATGGTGGCTCTCCTTCCATTAGACCGGTTGCATGGCATGGTCCATAAAGCAGCCAATCTATATGGTTGTTTTTACGCATTGTTTCATAATATGCGTTGGCAACATTGCCTGCATTATTACCGTCATACAGTTGTTCTATTATTGCTTCATGGGCTTCATAACCCGCTTTAATAGCATCCAACATCCACTGCTCAGGCTTGCCTAAAACTACCGGCCTTCCTATTGTTGAAGCGTAACCTTCATATCTTGCACCAATTTGGATATGTACAAGTTCATTTTCTCCTATTACTTTATGCCTTGCCCGGCTAATAGCCTGATTTCCTCCCTTTCCGGCAAGCACCCAGATAGGGTAGGATTCACTTTCAGCACCTAATTCAAAGAGCTTAGCACAAGCCAGTCCACGAACCTGGCTTTCAGTCATGCCAGGGCGAATATTCTCAATAACATAATCAAAAGTCTTATGAGTTATTTCACCTGCGTAACGCAAGCAAAGAATTTCATTTTCGGATTTATACATCCTCAGTTGCATTACCATGTCGTCTCCGCTTACAATTGATACGTCTCCAAATGACTTCAGTCCATCTACTAATGCATCAAATGTCACTTTTCCAATGAGATTGTAGCCGGCAATGGCAAAATTCTTCAATGGTTTGCCGTCAAGTAATTCACCGATTACATCTCTAAAGGTATCAAGCTTATGTCCCGGGTATTCAGGATTTGATGATTCCCTGAAGGCTGATAATCTGCGTATACTGCGGATACGGCTGCGGTCTGATGCATATGTCATGCTTTCAGGTCCTATAAGCAGTAACGGCTCTCCATCCTGGGCAAAAAGTACTCCAGCTGTTTCAAATGATGGCCAATAATCACAGAAGTAGCGTACAAACTGCGGCTCAGCCTCATTACCGTAGGCAAGCAGCATATCAATTCCTTTTTGCCTCATTAATTCCTGGATATTTCTCGCACGCTCTTTAAACTCGATATCCGGGATAATTGGTCTGGTCATAGTTATACTCCCCCTTTGTATTGTTTGTACATAATTTATTAAGCTTTTTTATACGCACCTGAACGGAGAACGTCTATAAATACAGCTGCCAAAAGTATGCAACCTTTGATTATCTGCTGCCAGAATGTCTGAACTTCAAGCATTGTCAGACCGTTAGAAATAGTAGTTAGCATAAGCACGCCTATTAATGAGCCCCATAAGCTGCCTTTACCGCCATTTAGCGAAGTACCACCTAAAATACAGGCAGATATTATTGTCATTTCATAACCTGTTCCGGCTGTAGGAAGTCCGGCACCTGTCTGGGCTGCCATCAAAATTCCGGATATGCCAGCCAACATACCATTTAATAAGTATACGGTGAACACTACATTATCAGTGTTAATACCGGAAAGATAACTTGCTCTCATATTTGAACCTGTAGCGTATACCTTTCGGCCAAAGGCGGTATATTTAGCTAAGTACCATGCCAATACAAAGAAAAGTAACATTACTAAAACCAGGAACGGTATAAATCCGATATACCCTCGGCCGAGCCATTTAAAGCTTTCATTCGTTACCACAATAGAGATTCCGTTATTGGACAGATATGCGATACCCCTGAATATAGACATTGTGGCAAGAGTTGTAATCATGGGATTTATCTTACCCTTAGAGACCGCCAGGCCGTTAATTGCTCCACAAACGGTACCTAAAATAAACGCAACTAATACAGAAGTGAATGTAGAATATCCAGCTTTTAGCATAAGTGAAACAACCATTCCGGTCAGTGCCATAGTACCACCGACAGAAATATCTATACATCCGGCTACTAAAGCTAAGGTTGTTGTTGTTGCCGTAATACCTGTTACAGCTGAATATATGCCAATATTTAAAAAGTTGTCCATTGAAAAAAAGTGAGGTGACAATATAGAAAAGACCAGAATGATCAATATATAAGCCAGTAAAATAGTAAGCTCACTGCCCACTTTTTTTTGTAAGTTTTTTGTTGAACTACTAATACTTTTGACAAAACTCATGTTATATACCTCCAACAGCAAGTCTCATTAGATTTTCTTGAGTCGCTTCTTCCACAGCTACTTCACCAGTTAAACGGCCTTCACACATAACGATTATTCTATCAGACATTGATATGACTTCCTGCATTTCAGAAGAAATCATGATAATACCGATACCCTTCTCACATAATTCTTCCATGATATTGTATATTTCAGCTTTAGCTCCTACATCAATGCCGCGGGTAGGTTCATTGAGAATTAATATTTTAGGATTTGTCTCAAGCCATTTTGCTATAACTACCTTTTGCTGATTACCGCCGGAAAGTTCCTGTATCACAGTTTCAGCTGAAGGCGTACGTATATTCAGTGCCTCTATCCACTTATCACCAACAGCACGCTCTTCTTTTTTATTAATTTTTAATCTTTTAAACAACCGGTTTACAATTGATATACTCATATTAAACAAAACCGTATGTATAAGCATTAGTCCTTCATTCTTACGCTCTCCCGGAACATAAGCAATACTGTTTTTTATTGCTTCTGCCGGTGTATGGTATGATACTTCTTTACCACATACTTTTATGATACCTTCTTTTACATGCAAATCTCCGAAGAGTGCTCTTGCCAAATCAGAGCGGCCGGCTCCCATCAGCCCGAACAAACCGACTATTTCTCCCTCGTGCAAAGTAAAACTGATATTTTTCGCCTTTCCGGCTGACAGGCCTTCAACCTCCAGAACAGGCTTTCCTCTTTCCATTTTTTTATGCGGATACAATTCGGTTAGTTCTCTTCCAACCATGGCATTGATTATCTCGTCCTGATTTGTTTCTGATGTTTTTAGCATCGTAATGCTTTTGCCGTCTCTCATAACCTGTATCCGGTCGCTGACCTCAAATATTTCATCCATCCTGTGTGATATATATATAATACCTATACCTTTTGCAGCCAGTTCACGTACCAGTTTCAGCAACCTTTTTGTTTCTACCTGTGTTAAAGCGGATGTAGGTTCGTCCATAACCAGTATTTTCATGTTATGGCTCATTGCTTTCGCAATTTCAACCAACTGCTGCTGTGATGTGGAAAGAGTATTCATATATGCTTTTACATCAACTTCATCAGTTATTTGTTTAATAATGCTTTCAGCTCTACGATATGTTTCAGGCCAGTCAATAGGACCTTTACCATTAAATTTCCTTGGAAGCTGGTTTACAAGAATATTTTCTGCAACCGTCAGTGTCTGATAGTTGTCAAGTTCCTGATATATAATTGATATTCCCATATCAATAGCTTCCTGAGGTGTATAATGAGATAACTTCTTTCCCTGATATTCGATAACCCCTTCGTCTTTAGTGTACGCACCGGATAGAATTTTCAAAAGAGTTGATTTTCCGGCACCGTTCTCACCTACAAGTGCCAGTACTTCTCCTTCGTATAAGGTAAGATCCACATTATCCAGTGCAAGTACGCCGGGGAACCGCTTTGTTATACCTTTCATATTCAGTAAAATATTACCCACTGGAGAAATTCACCTACTTCTCAAATAATTTAAATTTTTAACGGACATCGTAATCCAGCCAGCAAGCCGGATTCTTTACAAGTATCTGCTCAAGGTCGGCAGAGGACACCCCAACTTCGTCAAGCATCGGAACAATATGAGTCAATATATGGTCATAACCCCAGCCACCATATGCATGCAATAGTGACTTCAAGCATATGTCAGTGGAAAGAAGCAGCTGCTTTGCATATCCCCTGTCGACAATTTTCTTAACCAGCAGTACTCTTTCCCAGTCTGTAACAAATCTTCCTGAACCGGGTTTTACATCCCACCTGTCCGTGAACATTTCTTTTCCGAAATTATCAAACTCAATATATACACCCATATCAAGAAGTTTAAATATATAATCTTCCCGGTTTTCCACATCACTGTGGCAAATAACTACTTTTTCATGGGGTACGTTGTATTCATCTACTATTTTCATCGCTTCCAGCCCCTGTGTACTCCATGGATTAATATGTATCATCAAAGGAGCGCCGGTACGAATTTGGGCTCTGCACGCAGCAATGAGGGATTTCTTTTCAAAAGGGTACATAACATGTGATATGCCTATTTCTCCAATAATTCCTGCACGGATTCTTGTATGTCCTATTCCATGCTCTATTTCTTGAACAATTTGATTTTCCATATCTTCAATTGTTAACGCTCGAATCTCGTCTGTCTGCGCGCCATCTACATAAAAACCTGCCCCGGCTATTATATTAAGGCCAGACTTAGCTGCTACCATTGCAAGCAGTTCAGGATCTCTCCCCAAGCCAACTGTTGAAGCGTCAACTACAGTCCTGCCGCCTGCTGCTTTAAAATAGTTCAGTTCGGAAAGCTGTGTTTCTTCATCCATCATCTTAACATTATCAAGCACTGCAAATGGATTTCTTTTTAAAATACCCAGTTTTTCAATTGTAACAGGGCCATATGCTATATTCTTTGCACCAATTTCAGCAGGTGGTGAAAAAAAAACTTCCATGTCAATAAAAATGTGTTCATGAGGCGCAGTTATGCCAAGGTCGCTTGCGTCTACCTTTCCGGTTACCGTCATTACAGGCATTTACAATCCCTCCATTTTAAAACAAAAGTCTGTTTTAGGATGATAGCATTATGTCCGATGCACATTGACCAGTGTCGGACATAATACTACCAACTTAGATAATTCTATTGAGTAAAATAATACTATTAAGCAAGATTAATTATTTAGCTTGGCTCCATTCTGCCTGAGGATACCATTCCTCAATGTTCGAAGCGTCAATGTATACGTGATCCATCAGCAAGTCTTCCGGATTTACTTCTTCACCTTTTGCCAGTTTAATACAGCCAGGAACTATATATTCTCCATACCTCTCCAGGAAGTATCCTACACCTCCGCGCCAACAATTGAGTTGTCCGGTATTAATCTGCTTATATAAGTTTTCACGAGTCTGAACTGACATGCCATGGTTGACGATAAAGCAATGATCCTGGCGTTTTGCCGCTTCAATAGCTGCAAATGCACCCTGAGCACCTATATCATTTATTGAACCGATAAGAATATGGCGTGCATCCGGATGAGAGTTCAATACATCCGCTGTCAACTGTTGAGCTAAGATAGCGTCATCCTTATAGTCAACCTCAACAACTAAATTAGATGTATCAAGTCCGGGTATTTTCTCCTTAATGCCGTCAACAACAGCATTCATACGAGTCATAACAACATCTCCGCCTTCAGGAGTATTGAGGATAAGTATTAAATCAACTTTTCCGCCCCATTCTTTATTGGCGAGATCCCCTAAGGCATAACCGCATAATAAGCCAGCTTCCCTATTGTTAGCTCCCATAAACGGTGCGTCACCTACAGGAATATCAATAGCCATAACCGGTACGCCGGCTGCTTTGCACTTTTCATAAATAACAGGATTGACAGACGCATCAAGGTTAAACTCAGCCAAAACATCTATACCCTGCAGCAGCAAGTTGTCAACATTAGAAACTGCAGTTGCTCCATCACCCGCATTGTCAACACAGATAACCTCAACATTTGGATATCTTTTGGCAACTTCTTTAATATTCTCACGTACAGGTATCAGATGTTCCTGAGAATCGTCAAGGGCTGCATATCCAATAATGATTTTATCATCTTCTCCGGCAGAAGCAGTCCCACCATCATTTGACGAAGAAGCTGACGATGAAGAATTTGACGCATTACCTTGATCTGATGTCGAAGTTTTTGATTGTCCTGAACAAGCTGTCATTGATACTACCAGGATTGCAATTAACAGAAGTGCAAAAAACTTTTTCATTGACTTTCCTCCTTTTTTGATATTGTTGTTACATACACCAACTTCCTTTATTATACAGTCTCGTTGGTTCCTGAATAATACATCTTTTTTAGAATCCTTGTATCAAATTTTTGTATCAACATCTTCATTGCCTTATATCCTAATTAGCTGTATAATTAAGCTAATATCTAGTTTTAAAAAACAATGCCGAAAGATTTTTGTACTAATTTGAAACAGGACATCAATTTAATTCAGGCTCTTTTATAAAATATATCATGTAAGTAAATGTTAGTCATTATGTAAACAGGAGGTTCTTTAATAAAAAAATCAGATTATAATCTAAATATAGATATTTAACATTATTTTGCATGGAAATAGACTGGAGGTATTTATTTTCATGGTGATAAATCGGACAATAGAAAAAGTAAAGACCTTTTCCCGAAACTTAAGTTTGGAATACAAGTTAATATTGTTTAATATATTTGTAATTGTAATTCCGGTTACATTAATATTTGCTTTTACAATAAGCTCATACATAAATTATTTGAATGATCAGCTTATTACCTCCGAGTTTCGCTCCATATCCCAGATATCTTCATCCCTGGATAACTATCTGGGTGAATTATACAATATAAGTCTGGAATACACTCTGGATAAAACACTTTTTAATATTTCCAAAGGACCGTCTGACTTCGATAATAAAAACTATGCAGTACAGAATTATACTTTAGCAAGAAGCAATATGCAGCAGATAATGATAACGCATCAGGAAATCCTTGGCATATACCTCTTTTGTGATAACGGCAATAACTATAAAATAGTAAGAGGAAATGTCCTTCTTCCTCTAAACAATTACAAAGAGCATCTGTGGTACATAGCTGCTAAAAAGAGGCCCAATGAAGGAATGCTGTTCGCAGAAAACGTGCTTGAAGGTTATGTTGACTATGATGCTCAGACACTTACATATATAAAAGGTATTAATGATTATCTTTCAGGTGAATTTTTAGGAGTGGTTATGTTTTCCATTGAGGTAGACAAATTCGAATCCCTGGTTGAATTGTCTTCAAACAACCATAATACAACTATTATAACTGATAATAGTGGCAGAGTATTTTATTGTTCAGACAGAGATAAAATTGGCAAAGTAATTATTAACAGTTTCTTTGCAAATGCTGTCCTGGCACGTAATGAAGGATATTATATCAATAATTCAATTAATGGCATGCCTATTGCCATATTTTCTACAACATCCAGTTATAGTGGTTATAAAATAGTTGATTTGCTTCATTTAAACAAACTTTTTGCACCTATTAACAAAGCAAAGCGAATTTCCACAGCAATACTGATATTCAGCGTAATTACACTTATTCTGGTTACAGTTATGTATTCCGAACAACTGTTATATCCCATCAGAAAGCTCACTAATGCAGTTGAAGAATTTGGCAGAACATCTTTAAGTGTAATTCCGGTATATGACACAAACAATGAAATTGGTATACTCACAAAAAGCTTTTCTGCTATGTCTCAACGTATAAACACATTAATCAACAGAGAGTATGCTGCACAGATAAAAAGAAAAGAAGCTGAGTTAAGTGCCTTGCAAAGTAAGATAAATCCTCATTTTTTATATAATACTCTTGAAATGATTAAAAGCATGTCCGAAGAAGAAAACTTCTCCGGCATATACGATGCAACACATTATCTGAGTAAGATACTGCAATACTCTTTGCATTTTGAAAATGAACTTGTTACTGTTCGTGAAGAAATTGCCAGCGTACGTTATTATGTTAAGATACAGCAAATGCGCTTTAACAACCGGTTTAAAGTTATTTTTGATTTGCCACCCAAAGTTTTGGACTGTAAAATTCTAAAATTTATAATTCAACCTTTGGTTGAGAATTCCATATATCACGGACTTGAAACTAAATTGGGAAGTGGAGTGATAATTATTTCCGGTGCCATCAAGCCTGATGGCGGACTTTCAATAACTATTACCGATAATGGTGTAGGTATTTCGGAGGAAGATCTGAAAATCATTCAGAACAGCCTAAAAAGCGGTATTAATGGATTCATCGAACAACAGGATGACGATCCACTGTTGTTGAAAAATACGCGCGTACACAGTAATCGTGGTTTTGCTCTTATGAACATACATACCCGTTTACAATTGCGTTATGGCACAAAAAGCGGTTTAATGATCAACTCATCTCCTAATCGTGGCACAACCGTGACAGTAAATATAGATTCTATTAATCCGAATTATTCGGAAGAAAAGGAGGAGGGCTATCATGTATAAGGCATTAATTGTAGATGATGAAAAATGGGTTATTAACAGTCTTTTACGCTGCGTGGACTGGTCGAATTTCTTCATTGAAATAGCTTCTACTGCGACAGATGGAATTGAAGCATATAGTCTTGCCCTGAAAATAAAACCTGATATTATTATCACTGATTTGAGAATGCCTGGAATGGACGGTTTAGAATTAATAAGGCGGTATAAACTTGTAGATTCTGAAGTGCTCACTATTATTCTGTCAGGATATGATATCTTTTCTTACGCACAGCAGGCACTAAGGCTTAATGTTTTTGATTATCTATTAAAACCCATAGATAAAAGTAATATTGAAAGCGTATTGCTTCGTGCTGTAAGCCAACTCAACAGTAAGAATTCAAATACCCAAATACCTGCAAATATCAGTACGGCTATTAACGATAAGAAGGTCAATACGTATATATCTGAAATAGTAGATTATATAAATGACTATTATCAGGACGATCTGACCCTTAGTACTGTTGCGGAAAAATTTCATCTTAATCCGTCGTATCTGTCTGATTTGTTTTCAAAAAGCATGGGACTGACTTTTTCAAATTATTTAACGGGTGTGCGTATTGAAAAAGCTACTCAGTTTTTGTTATATACAGATTATTCTTTAGAGACAATTGCAGAAAAAACAGGCTTCAATAACTACCGCCAGTTTATTCGTGCATTCAAGCGTATGTGTTCGGAAACGCCCTCTGAATTCCGTAATAAAAATAGAAAGGAAGACGGTAATATATGAAAATGAAAAGAATGATTATAACTTTTTGGTTATTTATTTTCGTTATAGTTACATTTGTATTGATTTTCCCGTTTGAACAGACTCAAATTTATGATGCAAAGGAAATTGACATCTTTGTATTTTTAGATACTCCCGATTCACGATTAATCAAAAGATAGATAAATTTGAGGTGGATACAGTAATGCACAAAACATTCAGACTTGAGTTTTTTATAATTTCGATAATTTTTATATCAATTTTCCTTGTGACATGGATATATTTTTTCCCTGCGCCATTATCAGATACTGATTATATAAAGGATTCTACTCCTGTAACACTGAGGGTGGTTTCCTATTCCCTGAATAACGAACTGCAAGAACTGCAAACAGAAAACTTTCTTGAAAATAATCCGGGAACCAAGCTTAAAATTGAAACATACCCACTGGATCTGTATTACAACCTGTTGACTTCTGAACTGGTTAATTCAAATTGCCCTGATATCATAATGGTTGAACATCCGGCTGTAATTGATAATTTAATTCCATCTAATGATTTAATATCTCTTAATAATCATATGATCTCCAGCTATCAAATAAATGATGACCTGATGCATGAGAATTCACACTATTTATCTCCTCCCACCGGTATTAACTCTTATGTTATTTACTGCAACAAAGATATATTATCCTCATTAGGCATATATTTAGAAAATCCCACTTTCGAAGAATTCGTACAGATATGCGAGAAAGTAAAATCAAGCGGCATTACACCTATCACCCTTGGTGCCAGAAGCTGGTTATGCATCAGAAATATTGTAGTACAACTGGCTTCAATTCTCACTCAGGATCCCTGGCAAAATGCCATGGATAATCTAAACTCTCTTAAGCCATATTTTCAGGAAGATGCATATCTTAACGACTATCAAGATGCACAGGTTGCTTTTACACAAGGTAATGCATGTTTTTATTTCGGCATGGAAAATGAAAAAGAGAAAATTACATCTGCATGTAATTTCACTCCGCTTACAACCAATCTGAAAATAGACGGCAAGTGCGCAATTTGGTATGATTATACAGGCATGTATGCTCTTAGTATGAAATCAAAAAATAAATTAACTGCCCTGAACCTATTGAAACATATTACTAATAAAAATGAACATAAAATAACACAGGACTACCTTTCTTCCCTTGTGGATTTAAATAACAACGTAAACTGCTGTTATAAATGCAATTGGATGTACAACGATAACGGTAAAAATATAAAAATGTATATTGAAAAACTAATGAATTACACTCCTTAAACAGTATTGCGCAGTTTACACCTCTTTACCATTCTGAGCAAAAGATATGTCAATCCTGCAATAATTATAATTGAGGCTCCGGACGCTATTTGCAGTTCATAAGACAGCCAAAGGCCTGCAAAGCAGAAAAGCATGCCGAAAAGTATGGAATATAAAATTATTTTCTTTAAATCAAATGTAAAGAGTTTGGCACAAGCTGTGGGAACTGTGAGAAGAGACATTATCAGTATAATTCCCACAACCCTTATCAAGATTACTACTGTCAAAGCTACCATTATAAAAATTAAATATTCGATAAAAACTGTTTTTACCCCCACAACTGAAGAAAACTCACTGTCAAACAAATAAGCCTTTATAATATTGTAAAGGGATATAACCGTAAAAGTTATAATTGCATCAAGAGCAAGCATAATCCATATATCCATGCGAGCAACAGTTAATATATCTCCAAAGAGGTACGAAGACATATCAGGCGGATAACCGGGTGTAAAAGCAATAAAAAGTATACCTACAGCCATTCCCATGGACCAGAACATTCCAATGAGCACATCTGTATTTTCCCGGGGCTTTCTATTTATAGTTGCTATTCCTAACGCAGCAGATACAGCAAATATCAGGGCTCCAATAATTGGTTCTATGCCAAGAAAAAATCCCATTCCTATTCCACCAAAAGAAGTGTGGGCTATACCACTGCTCATCATTACAATTTTCTTCTCAATGATGATTGTTCCGATTATACCACAGGCAATACTTGCCAATATAGATCCGATGAAAGCATTCTGCAAAAAAGAATATTTAAAAAGAGCCTCAAACATTATTCGTCCCCCTCATGCTTTTTTAATACTCTGTGTGGCACTCCATGAGCAATAAGTTCAACAGGACATCCATATACCTGCTGGAATGTCTCGTTGTCCAGTTCAGGAGCCCCGTGATAATATAACTTGGTATTCAGGCAAGCAAGACTTTTTATATGTGAGGAAACCGCTTCTGTATCATGAGTTACAACAATAACAGTAATTTCTTCGTTCAACTTATTAAGCAGTTCATATATTTGATATTTTGATGTTGAATCAACACTTGACGTAGGTTCATCCAATAAAATAATCTTTGGCTGCACTGCCAGTGCTCTGGCAATTAGTACCCTCTGCAGCTGCCCTCCTGAGAGTTGACCTATCTGTCTTTCCTTTAATTCATGCATACCCAGCTTTTCCAGCATCGTTTCGGCAATTTCCCTGTCTTCTTTTGTATACCTGTGGAACAGGCGGCATCCGGCCGGCAATCTGCCCATCAAGACAACATCCATGACATTTATGGGAAAGTTTCTGTCAAATTTTAGAAACTGCGGTACGTATCCCAATATGCGCTGTTGATTTCCAGGCTCTTTGCCGTAAATCTTCACACTTCCTGAAGAAGGCTTTATGAGCCCTAAAATTGCTTTAACAAGGGTACTTTTTCCTCCACCGTTTGGTCCAATAATCCCCAGAAATTCCTTTTCCGATACTGTAAGATTTATATTTGACAGCGCACAGACATCATCATAATAAACGCTGAGATTTTCTATTTCAATTGCTTTTTGCACGGGATTTCCCCCTATTCAAATTATTATAAGAGTTATAATGTTTCTCTGAACAACTGCGCAACCTTTTTTAAATTTTCTATATAATCTGCAGCAAGGGGATTAATCATCTCTGCTCTGCCGCCTATTTCCTCTGCAAATGCTCTCGACTTTTTACTTTCATCTTCTGCCTGGTAAAAAACTACCTTTATATTTTCTGCCCTTGCAGCATCTATAATTTCCTGAAGATCTCTTGCTGTTGCTTCCTTTCCTTCTTCTTCAAGAGCAAGCATATTCAGGCCATAATCATCGGCAAAATATCCGAAGGCCGGATGGTACATTATAAAAGTCCTGCCTTTTATATCTTTAAGTAAAACTGCTATCTCTGAATCGGCTTTCTCAATCTCTGCAATATATTTATTTGCGTTTTTTTCATATGTATAACTGTTTTCTGGATCTATGGCCGAAAGTTCCCGGGCAATGGTTCTAACCATAACAACTGCTCTTTTAGGTGACAGCCAGGTATGGGGATCCCTGCTTCCGGGAGCAAATTCCCTGTCAGGGTACACCTTTGCAACTTCATCTGCGAGGCTGACCACCTTCATATTTTTATTTATATCCTGTGTCCTTGGCAGAATATTGACATCTTCAGCAGAAATACCTATGGTAAAGTAAATTGAAGCGTCACTGAACTGTTGGAGTTCCTTTGGAGTAGGGGCATAGCTCTCGGGGCTCCTGCCCGGTGGCACCATTGTTACAACTTCCACCAAGTCACCCGCCACAGCTTTCACAAAAGTTGCCTGCGGAACAATAGTCACAGCCACGGTAGGAACGTCTTCCTTAGTGCTGCTTTTAGTACTGCAGCCTGTAAATCCTATGATCATACATAAAACTATGGTAAAACAAAAAATGTAACCTGGCTTCTTCATAAACATCCTCCGAAAATTTATTACAGGCTACAATCTCTTCATTAACTGCATATAGAAACTGTACCTGTAACAATATAGTACATGCAAATGCGAATCATTTGCATGTACTATATTGTATGCTTTTATTCCAACACTGTCAATATATTCATTTTCGCCGGTATTCTAATTTGTATTTTGCTTCAACATAATAAATTTATGTTTTTCATCAACACTTTAATTTATAGTATCTCCATGAAATGTAAAACTCATGCCTATTATGGAAATGCTGGCTCAACAGGAAACTTAACTTGTTATGCTAGCTCGTTACGGGGCAAATCAATTCGCTTGTGTTAAAGGATACTTCCTTAGCTCTTCACAATGCTGTCTCATTATCTAGCATATCAAGTTAATGTTTATGTACCCAAATTTATTTTCCATGTAACATTTATTCCTTCTGTTTCGTTTATAATATTGAAATAAACCAGACCCGGGTAGGGACAGGAGGAACCATGATTGATGAAAAGATACTGAAAAAGGCACAAGAAGGCGATCAGGCTGCCATTGAAAAAGTATGCTCCGCCACATGGGAGCCCTTGTACCGGTTTGTGTATTTAAAAGTGCAAAACCGCGAAGAAGCTGAAGATATAACTCAGGAAACCTATGTAAAGTCTCTTTCCAAACTATATAAATATGATTTTGAACCTGAAAACTTTTCCGGTTTTTTAAAAACTGTTGCCATGAATGTCCTGAGGGACAGATGGCGCAAGAACAAACGATGGAAGGAAAGTTCATATATCGATGAAATAAGGTTTAACGAAACCTCTTATAACGATACATCAGAAACCAGTGCAAACCGGATATCTGTTGAGGAAGCGCTAAACAGCCTGAGTGAAGAGCAGCGCAACATTATTGTCCTTAGAATAGTCAAGGGCTATTCTGTGGCCGAGACAGCACAAATGACGGGAAAATCCCAGGCTAATGTACGGGTAATCCAATACCGTGCATTGAAGGAACTTGCTTCCATTCTGAGTGAGAAATAATCCCAGGTCAGAAATATAAGCATTAAGGACCCTTAATATTTTTAAACCTGGTTAATTGAAACAATGACAGGAGGATTAATGTGATGAATAATAATGAAAAAGCCATTTCAGATTATATTGATAAGCTTAATTCTGAAAAAAAGCCAAGAGAACATGAACTAGCGGATAATTCCACGGAAATGGAAAAACTAATGGAGACTGTCAGGCAGGTACGTAGCCTCAGAGAACCTGTCCTTCCGCAGAATGGCTATGTGAAAAGTCTTGCTGAAAAAGTAGCTTCCGGCTTCAAATCAGGTATACCGGATGGCGCCGGCGAAAAAGCTCCAACTATTCAACCCCATACTGACCTCCACTTACTAAAAACGTCGGATTCAGGAAAATGCTTGAACCAGAATACAAAAAAACGCATGAGCAAAACTCATACCGTATCAAGACTCAAAGCACGTATTGTGGGTGTAGGAATAGCAGCAGCGGTTGTTATTATTGCAATGCTAATGATAAACTTTATATATCCTCTGTTTAATGGAAACATTGTACATGCAATGGAAGAAGCTTATCAGAAGATATCTGCATACCATGGATTGCTGGAGATTTCCGAAACTAATGCCCAGGGTAATACATTAAATCATACAAAGCTTGAAATATGGGCTGACAGGAATGGCCATTATGTAGTGAAAGGCGTTGAAGGACTGCAAAAGGGCCAGATTATAGTAAATAACGGACAAAAAAAATGGCAGATTCATCCTGACGAAAAAAATGTGTACATCTTTGAGGCATTTCCTGACCCCTATCGCTTCGTATTTGAGATTGGAAAAGAAATTGACCAGGCTAAGAATGCCCTTCAAGTGAAAAATATAGGCAACGATATAATTTCAGGGAGAAAAACTGAAGTATTGGAAGTTACACCTGAAGGTGGGTTACCCTACCGCATCTGGATTGACACTGAAACCAAACTTCCTCTGCAAAAGCAGACAGCAATGCAGAACGCACTTCAGCACACAGTTGTCTACACCAGTATAGATTTCATGGATTCCATACCTCCTGAACTTATTTCCGCTGATTTTCCCAAAGACTACAAAGTCATAGAAACCTACTCTGAACAATCTGTAAGCAACATCGAAGAAGCTCAGGAAATTATGGGCTTTGCAGTTATAGTGCCTGATAATATACCTGAAGGTTATAATCTTGAAGGCATAACTGTTGTGACTGATGAAAAGGTCGTCAAACTACAGTACAAGGCAGGTACAGGAAACAACAGCAGGACTGCTATAATACTGGAGGGTAGGCCTGAAGAAGAGTTTCAGGTAAATCCGTCTTCAATTTTGTCAAAAAGCAATGGATCAGATGTTGAAATTCAATCTCCGGTACAGATGGGTTCCGGAATACTTGATGCAGGAGGTGCGTACGCAGGGATAACAAATATTAGCTCAATAAGGTGGAGACAAGATGGGTACGAATATGCTGTAGTAGGCGACATCAGTATGGAGGAACTTATCGAATTTGCAAACAGAATGCCCGGAACAAATATTGAAGTTCCTGCCTCTACCGGTGTATTTCCGTCCAAACCACAGGTAGAAGTTCCGGTAGACATGGAAGTTGAGAGGAACACTCAGGAAAGTGTTGACTCAGGCCATACACCGTGGAAACTGGATCCTGCGTTTGTGGCACAGGTGTTTATAGGGCAATTGATTTATCCGGAAGGAATTGTGGGTGAATATCCGGTTGGCATAGATGAAATAAAAATATCATATAATGACGGCAAGGCAGCTATTGTACAAATAAGTGGAGAAAAAACTCCTGCAAAAAATGTATATCTGAAGAAGCTTATAAGAGAAGATGCCACCGGAATATGGACTGTAGTAGGATATGATCCGGCTGACAATCACAATACCAAAAGCTAACGATTTATAGAACGTAAATAAACGTGAATAACTGGTGATTTATATAACGTAACTGATATTTTATAATACAACCCAAGTAAAAAAGCCCCCTCTTTTGGTATTCCACCTGTCTGCTTGACAGAAGGCATATCATGTAAGGGGCTTTTTTATGTAATTTATGCAACTGCCACCTACTGCATTTCTGATGATTCTATAGTAATTCCTTGGGTGTAGCACCATATTTCTTTTTAAACAGGCTATAAAAAATCGTCATAGCCGCATTTTCTTATATTCTGTTGGGGTACAACCTTTTATTTCCTTAAAAGTCCTGTTAAAGGAAGTAATACTTTTAAATCCTGAAGTATACGCGACTTGAGTAATAGGTATGTCCGAATCCGCCAACAGCTTTTCTGCTTTTTTTGCTCTGAATTCCTTTAGATAGCTGCAGAAGTTTTTCTCCGTAACTTCTTTGAACAATCTGGAAAAATAGTATTCGCTGAATCCTGACGTATCAGCAACAGACTATAGTGTTATATCTTCCTGATAATTTTCCTCAATATACTTAAATGCTTCGTTCAATTTTTCAAGTCCGTATATTCTTTTGGAGCCGGTAGAAGGAATTTCGTTCATTGTCTTATCTGCACAATAACGTGCCAGAATTGACAGGATGTCATATACTCTTGCACTTAAACACAAAGGACTTGCAAAGTCATTCCTGCTGTAATCCTCAATTATTTTAATTATCTGTTCTTCTAATATGCGATGAAGGTCATTATCGTCTTGGGAACTTATTTTTCTTGTTTTTGAGATGAGAGGTTTTAATGAATTATCAAAACCAAATCCATCAAGCTTTGAAATGTCAAATTGGATAAAATTCTTTTCCCCCTATTTCCATGAATATTAAAACCGTGAATATCACCGCCGGAAATGATGAAAATATCCCTTTCATCAAGGGTGTAGTTTACATTGTTTACAATGACTTAATAATCACTTTCCATAACATATATTATTTCAAGAGCTTTGTGCCAGTGAAAGGGAAAATCGAAATTTTCTTCTGTGTTTGCTACCAGTCTGAAGGGATAACTCTCCGAGAGAATTCCTTTCTCATGTAAACCGTCTATAAACACTAAAAAAGCCCCCTTATCAGGATACGGTTTCTAACGCAACTCACTAAAACACAACTAACTAAAATGATTATATAATACATAATTCACTAAAACAATTATATTAGAAACAGCTGCCGGGGGCAATTCAAATAACATTTCAATTAATAACTTAATCTGTTTAATAACTCAATCTGTTATGCCGGCATTCGGAAAGCACAAGTAATGCTAAATCAATGCAGGTATTTCAATTAATGCTAATATTACATATTATGCCAAATTCCAAGTAATACTGGATTCCAAGTAATCCTAGTATTCCAATTCTACAGCAGTGCCTGCGACTTCAAACTCGCCTCTTGATACCTTGCATCCTGTTAGTTCCTCACTTCTTTTGTCCGGCTGGCTTCCACATCCTTTAAATACAGCTGTACCGATTCCTCTGAATCCATATGGCCTATATTTCTGACCACTATTCTACACTCTATATCTTCGCCCGCATTTATTCTTTGTTTGCTGAATTCTATCCCGCTGTAAGAAAATTTCGTATAGCTTAAACCATATCCGAAGGGATAGAGGGCCTCATTTTCCATGTATCTGTAGGTTCTGTTTCTCATGGAATAATCACAGAAATCCGGAAGCTCCTCTGTTGTGCTGTAAAATGTAACCGGTAGCCTTCCTGAAGGGCTATATTCTCCGAAAATCAGCGAAGCAACTGCTCTCCCGCCTTCAGCTCCGGGATACCATGCCTGGATTATTGCCGGCACGTTATCATCAGCCCACTTTACCGCCAGAGCGCTACCCGAAAGCAAAACCAATATGACAGGTTTACCCGTTTTGCTTACAACTTCAAGAAGTTCCTGCTGAAGCCCCGGAAGATTCAAGTGCATTTTGTCACCGCTGGCATATTCATTTGAAACATCTCCCTCTTCTCCTTCAATGCTCGCATCCAGTCCAAGACACATAATAACAGCATCAGCCATTTCAGCTGCTGAAACAGCTTCTGCAAACCTGTCACCGTATTCCGCCAAAGCCTCAACTCTGTCTTTATACAAATGACAGCCCTGGGCATAATAAATCCTTGTATCAGCGCCTACCGCTTCCCTTATTCCCTCAAGTACCGTTATGTAATTAGACGGAGTTCCAATGTAGTTACCTACCAGCGCATCCCTGCTGTTAGCATTAGGTCCTATAACGGCAATAGCTTTTAATTTCTTTTTATCCAGCGGAAGAAGGTTATTTTCATTTTTCAGAAGCACCATTGATTTTTTCGCGACTTCAACGGCAAATTGCCTGTGTTCATTGCAGTCGTTTTTGTCATATGGGATCCTTGTATAAGGCACATTTTCAGGATTATCAAACATACCCAGTTTCATCCTGGTTATCATCAGTCTTGTAACTGCCTCATCAATAGCTTCTTCGCTGACAAACCCTTCCTTATGGGCAATCAGTAAGTTGCCGAACATTGACCCGCAGTTCAGGTCACAACTGTTGTTAAGTGCCAAAGCTGCTGATTCAGGAGCAGTTTTTGTCACCATGTGATGGTTATGAAAATCCGCTATAGCCCCACAGTCAGATACTACATGGCCTTTAAACCCCCATTCGCCTCTTAAAATATCCTTCAGGAGGGTCTTGCTACCGCAGCACGGTTCCCCATTCACCCTGTTATATGCTCCCATCACTGCTTCCACCTTAGCTTCCTTGACACATTCTTTAAATGCATATAGATATGTTTCACGCAAATCTTTCTTTGATACAACTGCATTAAACTCATGCCTTTCAGTCTCAGGCCCACTGTGGACGGCAAAATGTTTTGCACAGGCAGCTGTCTTCAGATACTTTTTATCATTGCCCTGCATTCCTTTAATAAAAGCAATCCCCAGTCTGGCTGTCAAATAAGGGTCTTCTCCGTAAGTTTCCTGTCCCCGGCCCCACCTTGGATCCCTGAAAATATTGATATTTGGAGACCAGAATGTGAGCCCTTTATGCATGCCGTGGTCGCCCTTCCTCTGAAACTGGTTAAATTTAGCCCTGGCCTCAGTTGAAATTATATCGGCAACCCGGTATATTAAATCTTCATCAAAGGTTGCCGCCATTCCTATCGCCTGAGGAAACATTGTGGCGACTCCAGCCCTTGCAACCCCATGAAGGGCTTCATTCCACCAGTTATAAGAAGCTATACCCAATCTTGGAATGGCAGGTGCATTGTAGACCGTCTGTGCAACTTTCTCTTCCAGCGTCATTCTTGACACTAAATCTCTGGCTCGCTCTTCAAAACTTAAACTTTCATCTTTGTATTTAGGTATCCCGGACATGACCACCCCTCCAATTGCCTAATTTTATTTTGTAGCATCTTTTAATATCTTCTTATGCTTATATGCATTTACTATTCTTTTAAGTGCTTACGTTTCTTTAGCATGTATATGCCTCTTTTTCGCACTTACATTTCTTTTACGTGTTTAACTCTCTTTTTACGTATTTACTTTTATTTGATTCTTTCTCTTTTCCTACATATATATATAAACTTTTATATATCCCATCCACCATAATTTTATATTGAATAATATTTATTGCTGAAATATACCCACTTTTTGCGGTTATATATTCCTTCACGAATAAACTATTGTTTTAACGATAAAATACTATAATGAATACATATGTTAGGTTAACTTGTTGTGCCGGATAATGAGATAGCATTGCAGAGAGCTTTGTAATCCTCTATGCGATCCTGTGTTAAAGAAAATGTCCTTTAACGCAAGCAATTTGATTTATCCCGTAATGAGCTTTTTAGCTCTTATGCCCGGAACTACTTCTGCCGATACGAAGCTCGGAACTCTTGCTGCCGAAACACTGCTACAACAAGTCAACTGTCACAACAAATCAATTTAATTATAAGAAGGGCAGGGTATGAGTTGCCAATCACTGTTGTTGTAGTTATTCGTTCATTAATTGCCTTTTTTGTTTTATTGTTTCTTGTAAGGCTTATAGGTAAACAGCAGGTTGCACAACTTACTTTTTTTGATTATGTTCTGGGCATTACCATTGGTTCAATAGCCTCAACCCTTTCTGTTCAGGTAAACGAAAATACATTTGCAACCCTGGTTGGAATGAGCATATGGGCGGTATTAACAATAGCGCTTGGATATGTGGATCTTCATAGCGCAAGTCTGCGCAAGATTATAAGCGGAGAGGCAACAGTTGTTATTGAAAACGGAAAAATACTTGAAGATAATTTGAAACGAATCCGCATTCCAATAAATAAGTTAATCTCCGAGCTCAGGACCCAGGGAGTTTTCAATATAGCAGACGTAGAGTTTGCATTATTTGAGCCTGGAGGTAAGATAAGTGTTCAGAAAAAATCGCAAAAACAGCCTCTTACCCCAAGTGATATCAATCTTGCAACCCAATATGACGGTCTCCCGACAAACCTGGTTATAGATGGTATGATACTTTATGACGCCCTTCGATCGCTGAACCTGTCAAAAGCCTGGCTTTCATATCAGCTTGGCAAGAAAAATATTAATGACATTTCAGAAATATCCCTTGCACAGCTTGATACCAGAGGAAATCTATATGTGGATCTAAAAGGCGACAAACCATATTACATCATATCTACAAGTGACTGAAGCATGAAGAGGAGGGTTTATTTTGCACAAAAAATTAATGAGCGCCATTACCGGAATTATTCTTCTAGTCAGCATTGCAACACTTACCTGTTCCTGCTCGCTGCTGTCAAAACCCCTTGGCAAACGCACCGGTTTCAGCGAATACCTGAACCAACTGGAAGAGAATATCCGTAGCGAAAAATGGGATATGGCAAAAACAAATCTTGAAGATTCAAAAAAAGCCTGGAAGAAATTAAAACCCCTTCTCCAGATAGACATAGACCACGATTTTGTATATGACATGGAAAATGGACTGGTAAAACTGGAGGCATATATTGATACAAAACAAAAACCTGATTCACTGTCAACTATACTTTTAATCAAGGATATCTGGCAAAACATTGGAACTTTGTAATGCCATAAGAGTATTGTGATATCATAAGCATATTATAATATCATAAAAATAATGTGATATTTGAAGCATATTGTGGCATCACAAGCATATTAGACTCATTATAACACCACAGCTTATCGCATAGGTGAAGTGGAATTTGCCTCCATCGTTTTTTTCTTCAAAGTCTGTGTATGGAAGAAGTGAATTAGCAAGAAAACAGCATTTGAGATAATTAAATAAATATAATATACGGTTTTTCCAATTCCTGTTTATGCTTAGGATAATTAAAGCCATTACTCCTCCTGCCATAAAGGAAAAAGCAATTGCAGATAACACAAACCTTACACCCATAGTAGCACCAATTGCTGAAAATAGTTTGATATCACCTGCTCCCAGCATTCTCAAAGCATAGAATACAAATAAAATAAGTACAGGAGCCATTATTCCCAATAAAGAAATTAAAATGCCCCTGCCTCCGTAAATAAAGCAGTTTGTTATTATCCCAAGTAAAATAAAAGGCAAAACAATACAATTCCTAATTTTATAGGTTTTTATATCGCTAATAAGAGACAGTACAATTAAAACAGCTATTCCTATAGTTTTTACCTCTATTTTTCACACCACCTTTCAAGTATTCGTCAGCAAAAATGTTTCAGCTGCTAATTGCTAACTAATAAAAATATTTTTAGTAACTAGTAAAAAAATTTTTAGGCCGTTGATTTAACTTCCCGGTTACTGAGTGAGGTTTATAAATACTCAGTAGCTCCTTGTTTATATACTTCCTGACAATTCACGCACAACTCAATGATTTTGCGGGGTTCAATAATTTAGTGCAATTTAGACTTCATCTGAAACACCTGCCAGTTTGAACTTATATTTATGCACCATCTTATTTTTTGTACGCTTCAGAGTTCCAATAACTCTTTTGTCAGCTGTTTCCCCCTCTTCTTCAAAGACAAAAAGAGGATTGAGTTTTATCTCTCTATCTGAATACTCCACAATTTCCGTTATTTCCATAACTCTTCTTGATTTATCCCTAAGCCTTGAGAGATGCACAAGTATATCAATGCCAGAAGCAATCTGCTGCCTGATTGCATCAAGGGGAAGCTGGGCCCCGCACAGCACCATGGTCTCTAACCTGCTTAGCATGTCCTTTGTAGAGTTTGCATGACCTGTGGATATGGAACCGTCATGGCCGGTATTCATTGCCTGAAGCATATCGAGAGCTTCAGCACCTCGGACCTCGCCAACAATGATACGTTCAGGCCGCATCCTGAGAGACGTTTTTATCAAATCCCTTATTGAAATCTCACCTTTGCCTTCTGTATTGGCATTCCTGGTTTCCATTCTTACGATATTTTCAATATTAACGATCTGAAGTTCAGCTGAATCTTCTATCGTAACAATTCTCTCATCTTTTGGAATAAAGTTGGATAAAGCATTGAGAAATGTTGTTTTGCCCGAACCAGTGCCACCGCAGATAAAAATATTATATTTCGCAATAACCATTCTCTGAAGTACCCGTGCAGCCTCTTCCGTAATGGAACCTAACTCTATAAGCTGTTCTATTGTCATTGGCCTGTCAGGAAACTTTCTTATAGTCATTACCGGGCCGTTTAATGCAATAGGCGGCAACACAACGTTCACTCTTGAACCGTCTTTGAGCCGTGCATCAACTATAGGGGAAGCTTCATTAACCGTCCTGTTCACCTTTGATACAATTGACTGTATAACATTTTCAAGCTTTTGCCGGCTTTCAAAAC
>ENA-UPSB01001468-UPSB01001468.1-bioreactor-metagenome-genome-assembly--contig:-NODE-1468-length-27404-cov-49.565725_pt1 | contig 27404 bp, 23 predicted proteins | sample MGYA00238182_ERZ773286 | MGnify/ENA primary metagenome ERZ773286 (study PRJEB29026, sample SAMN07631240) | bioreactor metagenome | isolation source: Switchgrass digestor | place: USA: Dartmouth...
GGGGTCTTTCTTTGTATATTCAGAAATCTATGAGAAAAGAACAGACCAGTATATTGTTAACCTAATTAGGCAAATTACAAATAACTACGAACATAATATTGCAATGATTGAAGATATTACTTTTGATATATTAAAAAACAGTATAATACAGGAAGAATTGAGACGATGTGAAATAGGGAATTTAACCTCATATGAAAAGAATGTTCAAGGGAAAAGGATAAAAAACATCTTAGCTAATTATGCACTATTTAATAGCGATATAATCTCGCTCAGCGTGTTTGCAAAAGATGGAACTGAATTTTCCATTAAAAAGAATATTTTCGAAGAAACATTACAGATGTTTACGTGGGAAGAAATTGTCACGGCAAATGGTTCTATGCTTTGGAAAGTCAGTGATGACGGTAAGGATAGTATTTGCATTGCAAGAGCAATATTGGATTTAGTTACTATGAAGCCCCTGGGATATATTAATGTAGTTTGTGAAAAAGAATTTTTCGGTTCACTTATTCAGGATATTGTGGATATATATTCTAGCCGAGTATATGTAGTCAATGAAGAGAATGAGGTTATGTGTTCTAATGATGGAAACAGCATTGGAGAGTTACTCCCAGAAGAGGTATTATATACAAACAATAATTATATAACTTTTGAAAAAACATCGTTTTATGTTAATAGAGATAAGGCAATGTCCAATAATTGGACTCTTATTTATTTGGTACCGGTTGACGAATTAAGAAAAGAAGTAGTTCCTTTTATGATTTTTTCTATCTTATTTTCTTTAGGTTGCATTTTAAGCGGTGTATTGGCAAGTAGTTTATATACCAGAAGAATGATGAGCCCGTTAGAAGAGCTAAGTAAGAATATGGAGGCTGTAGGAAAAGGCGATTTTACAAAACGTGTTCGTATTACGAGCGATGATGAAATAGGACAGTTAGGGGAGCGCTATAACCAAATGGCAGATAAAATAATGAATCTGATTGAAAGAGTTTATAAGATGGAGATTGCACAGAAACAGGCAGAAATTGAATTTTTAAGGATGCAGATTAACCCGCACTTTTTGTATAATACGCTGGATACCATAAGCTGGATGGCACGCAGTGAAGGCAATGAAAATATTGCGCAGATAACAACTGCACTTGGTGATTTGCTTCGTTCTACAATTAAACAAGATGGTTATATTACTGTTGCTCAGGAATTAGATAGTATACGCAATTATTTATTTATCCAGAAATTCTTGTTTGGGGAAAAGATTAAAATAGAATACGCAATTGATGAGCGAGTGCTTAATTACGTTATTCCAAATTTTCTGTTACAGCCTATTGTGGAAAACGCTATTTATCATGGGATAGAACCTAAGATGGAAGCAGGTTTCCTAAAGATTGCAAGTTATATAAAAGATGAAAAATTGTATTTTGTGATATCCGATGACGGCATCGGAATGACCAAAAAACAAGTCGAAAATATTTATGATGAGTGTAAAAGGCTACAGAGTAAAAACTGCATTGGTATTAAAAATGTATACCGCAGATTATATAACTACTATGGCGAAGAAAGTACGTTGGAGATTCAGAGTCGTGTTAATGTCGGCACAACAGTATCCATTGCCATTCCATTAAGGTTGCTGGAAAAAAGGGTTAACGGCTTTTGAATCTGTAAAGCCAAAATCTAGCTAACGATATTAGGCGTGCTAAATTTTATATCATGTTCATTGGCAATATAAATATTGTATTCTTATTCTGCCTAAAGTGAGTAATTATAAAAAAATTAATATTTCTTGTTATATTAACAAAATAAGGAACAGAAAGGAGAAATTTTGACATGGCGACGACAAAAAGGTTAAGAACAAACAAAATTGTAATGGGTACCTGTTATTACCCTGAACATTGGGATGAAAGCTTGTGGAAAAATGATCTACTTCGCATGATTGATTCCGGGATTGAGGTTATCCGAATAGGGGAATTTGCTTGGAGCCGTATTGAGCCCACTGAAGGCAATTATACCTTTGATTTTTTTGACAGGTTCTTGGAGGTAGTAAGGGAAACTGGAATGAAAGTCATATTTTGCACACCCACCGCAACGCCCCCCGCATGGTTGACTGAAAAATATCCCGAAGTGTTAAACAGAACGATTGAGGGAGTTTCATATCGACACGGGGGTCGTAGGCATTATAATTACAATTCACCGGTGTACAGAGACTTTACTGCAGCTATAGTAGAGAAGATCGCACAACACTATGCTCCCCATCCTAATATTATCGGATGGCAGATAGACAATGAAATTAATTGCGAAGTAAATGAATTTTATTCGGAAAGCGATGATATCGCATTTCGCAATTTCATTAAGAAAAAGTACGGTACCCTTGAAGCCTTAAACCAAGCATGGGGAACTGCTTTTTGGAACCAGGAGTATACGGATTGGAGCCAGGTACACATTCCGCAACCAGTTGTTAACCGCTCGATGAATCCCCACCGAATGCTGGACTATATCAGATTTATATCTGAAAGTGCCAGGGAATTCGTAAAATTGCAAAGCGATATTATTAGAAAATATATAAAAGAAGGGGACTTCATTACGACTAATGGTATGTTTGGCAATTTGGATAATCATAAGATGACGGATGAATCTTTAGATTTTTATATGTTTGATTCATATCCTAACTTTGCTTATTGTCTTGATCAGGATCCAGAGCAGGTATCCGATCTAAAAGACCGAGAGTGGAGTAGAATGCTAAGCGAGGTTCGTTCAATTTCTCCTGTTTTTGGAATTATGGAACAGCAGTCCGGGGCAAATGGGTGGACTAGTCGCATTGTGGCACCGCAGCCAAAACCCGGTCAAATTACGCTTTGGAGCATGCAGAGTGTGGCCCATGGTGCTGACTATATCAGTTATTTTCGCTGGCGTACTTGTACCATGGGTACGGAAATTTATTGGCATGGAATATTAGATTATTCTAACAGGGAAAATCGCAGAATCGCAGAAATAAGAGAGATATCGAATAAATTTGATAAAATAAAGGAAATTGCAGGGGCTACTTATAAGGCTTCTTTTGGCGTTGTAAAAGACTATGACAATATTTGGGATGCTCAAATAGATATATGGCATAAGAAAGTTGAAGAGGTTAGCAGTAAAGGAATATTTAAGGCATCACAGCTTACTCATACACCCATGGATTATGTCTATATTGGGGAAGATGCCCAATTAGATGATTTATCAAGGTATCCGGTGTTGTTTTATCCGCATGCTGTCATTATGACGAGAGAGCGCGCAGAACTTCTTGAAGCCTATGTCAAACAAGGAGGTACGCTGATTCTCGGATGCCGTACCGGATATAAGGATATAACTGGGAAATGTGTTATGTTAAAATTGCCGGGCTTATTACGTGACTTAAGCGGTGCGGATGTGATAGATTACACTTTTGTAAGTCCTGCAGATGACCCAGTATATGTTGATTGGGATGGCATAAAATTGGAAGCAGCGGTATTTAACGATATTTTAGAACCTTTAGAGGATGCTCAGGTACTCGGAACTTATACAAGTAATTATTATACTGGCAAAGCTGGTTTGATTGGAAGAAAGTTAGGGGAAGGGTATGTATATTATTTTGGAGGAGCGTTTACAGAAGATACGGTAAAAGTATTTCTGCAAAAAACGGGAATTCTTTCTCCTTACCGTCATGTACTGGAAGTACCTCAAAGCTGTGAACTTGCAGTCAGAGAAAAGGATGGCATGGAATATTTATTTGTATTGAATTATGAAAAAGAGGCGCAGAAAATCGAAATAAAACAACCACTGTTTGACTTATATGAGCAAAAAATTGTATCCGGATCAGTTATATTAAGTCCATATGATACAAAGGTTTATAGAAGGGAAAAGATTTGAATCTGCCCTGGTAAAATGAAGGTAGAGGAATGTCAAAATACAAGATTGCTGTATGCCGAAACAACTTAAGAATATATAGTTAAGGCCATTTGGCTGGAGCCAAATGGCCTTAAGTTTCAACTGCCGGGTTCCGGTTGCGGTTGCCCGGGGCATATGGTTAACGTGATGACGCTTCCCGCTGCTACCTGGGTGTTAGGAGCCAGCGATTGTTTGTATACCTTGCCCGCATACCCTTCCACATATTCCGTCCCTTCAGCAAACCTTATGTCAAGCATTTTATTATAGTTTCCTGCCAGAATCTCTTCTTTTGTCATGTTTATGAAATTGGGCACCTTTATCTTGACATCGACAGGGACGTATTTAAGGGTTATGGTAGTGCCTTCCGTTACCTCGGTGCCTGCCGGTATGCTTTGTTCCCATATTTCACCGGGCAGCCTGTTGGGGTTTTTGGCCTTCTCAAAAATGGGTACAATGTTTAATTCCTCGCACATGGCAATAGCCTTTTCCCTTGTTATTGCGGTGTCATAGCCGGCCCCTTCGGGCGCTACGAAGTCGGGGACGTAAACGATCTTACCCGATGATACGGTTATGTTTATGGCGGCTTTTACGCCCACTACAGTATTCGCTTTGTCCTGGTGGATGATGGTTCCCTTGGGCGAGCTGCTGGGGGTATTTGTAGCTTTGATGTTGATGCTGGCGCCCTGGGCGTTTAGCTCATTGGCCCATGATTCGATTGCGTCTCTCGTTTGACCGACAAATGACGGTACTACAATTTCGTTGCCCAGGGAATAACTGAGTTCCAGTATATCGCCCGCATTATATTCCGAACCCGCTTTGATGCTTTGGGAGATAAATCTTCCTGCAGGATAGGACGAATATCTTTCTTGGATTGCAACCGCGATACCCAGCTGATTTGCCATGGCCATTGCCTTTTCTTTGGAAAAGCCCGAAAAATCCGGAACGGTAATGAGCTTTCCCTTGGAGACGACCAGCACGATCTCGGTTCCCTTGCTTACTTTTTCATCGGGTTTTACGCTCTGGGATATTATAGCTCCCGCGGGGACGTAATCATCGTACTGTTCCTCCACCGTCAGTATAAGCTCATTATCATTGGCAAAGGCATAGCATTCGGATAGGGACATCTGCTTGAAGTTGGGGATGGTAACGGTCACAGCGGATTTGTCCTCGGGCCCTTTGGATACGACGATATATATTGGCGTGTCTCTCCTTACCTCGTCGACCACCGTATCGTCATTGATCTCATACCTTATGACCCTTCCGGCTTCAACTTCATCGCTGTATTCTGCCGTTATGCGCACTTTCGTCATATAGTTTTGGGCTGCCCATGCCTCTATCTCTTCCCGGGTCATGGACATGATGTCGGGGAGGGGCACTTTTACCGACAGATCATGGCCCAGGGAGACGACGAGCTTTATAAAATCGCCCTTTTTGATCTTGGTGCCGCTGGCTACGCTCTGGGATACCACCTTGCCCGCCTCAAACTCGTCGTTGTAGGCTTCTTCGATCTGCAGGATGACTCCGTGCTCCCTCGCCCACAGCTGGGCATTGTTTTCGGTCCACCCGGTGAAATCTATTACCTCCACCGTTTGATTGAGCATAAAGTAGATGCCGATTATGACGCAAACCAGTATTACGGCGCTCAAAGATGAAGCCATTATGATGGTCTTTGATCTATTACGGGCAGGTTCAGGGTGCAGCGCGGGTTTTTTCTCGGGCTTTACAAAACCGGTTGGTGTCTGGTAATCAACGCTGCTTTGCTGCTGCCCTTTAAGATCATCCTGCTGCTGATTTTCATCTTGCTGTTGCGTCTTATTTTTATATGAATGCAAGAACGTGTTTTTGTCTTCCATCATGCCAACCCTCTCTAATTAGTTATGTCTCTTGTTTTAAATACCAGTATTGATACGGCTGTACACAGTGCCGATAGTACCAACAGCATTATTATACCAAACGTCAGGCTCAAGGAGATACCCCTTTGAATAATCTGCTGAATACTGGAGTACGGAACGAAGAAGGAAGAAATCTGGATATACGGAATGGGGGTATAGACGAACCAATCGATTATTCTGCTGTAGGTAAAAGTATTGACCAAAATGTTGGATCCAACAAAGCAGGCAATGGGAACGGCGATGGCTATTGCGGCATTCTTCACAACTACCGAAAGCATAAACGATACTGTGAAAGCGAAGATTATGGTGGTTATACAGGCGATCATCTTTGGTAGATAGTATGCAAAGAAATTGACCGCGCCGGACATAGTATAATTTGGATACATATAGTCCGAGAATCCAAAGCATATTCCGTTGGTTATAAGGTTGAGGATGCTGCCTGCCAAATAGATGACCAAGCATATCAGGAAAGCTGCCAGGAATTTTGACATCAATATTTTAACGCGGGTCTTCGGACGGATTAGCAGCAACCTGATTGTCCCCTGTTGAAATTCGCTGGCGATTATCCAGCCGCCCAGCAGCACGGCAAACAGGGCAACGAATGTGGAGTACTCTAAAAATCTGACCGTCTTATTCCTTGCGCCTCCGGGTATATATTTCATATCCGGTTTGTCCGATTCAAGCGACCTTTCGGCTATAAATATGGTCTTGTTCAGGTTATCGATCTCGGCCTGAAGGGTGCTTACGTATTTTTGATAGCTTCTGTACTGCTCCACCAGCCACGGTTGCTTCATAAATTCCTCTTCGCTTAATATCTTCATCTGTATAAGCTGGCTTCTGCTGTTTTGAATATCGTTAAGAGCCCGGTTTTGCCATGTATCTTTTCCGGGAATGATGTTCTTCTCCAGCCGGTATTCTAGAATGGGGATGTTATTGTTTTTGATGAGCTCTATCTGCCTTTTCAGATCCTCTATAATGCTGCTAAGGACCTCCTCCTGGGATGGATCATCGATGATAGTTTGTTCGTAAATCTCAATTTGCTGTTCTAAATCCTCAATGACTTTGTTCTCCTGCTGTATGCGCAGCTCTATATATTTGGGGAAATCGTTGTTTTCTACTACGCTGTATATGGTGTTTAGCTTATCGTCAAGGTCATCCAGAGCAGCAAGCCTTTCTTCGGGCGAGATGTCGATATACTTCTTCTTAAAAGTCTCGGGGTCTATGCCCATCCTCGTATTTACGGCTTCTAACAGTTTTTCTTCCTCAACGTCATGATGTTCATGCAAGAATTTTTCATGCACGTATTGGACGCCTTGCCACGCCAGCTCTATTCGATAGTCCATCGGATCATCGGTTATGAATTTTGCAAAATGGACGTACAATTTTAGCTCTTCATCCATTATTGAAAGGGCCAAATCCAGGACATCGGGCCCTGAGAACCTGTTCTTGTCGGCTTCCATTGCCTCTTTCTCCTGCATAATACCGTTGACCTGCCAGTAAAATGGATTATCGGGCTCTATTTTTGTGCCGTCAACTATAATGGGATCGCCTTGATTTATGTCTATGCCTCTAGGATAACCTATCATGTCCAAAACTACTTTAGAGGAAAACCCTATTTCGATGGGAATGGGTAAAGGACGCACAATGCCTCCTCCGCCGTTATTGTCACCCGGAGTGAAGTAATCGATGACCGGAAATATTACGCTGGCCGATAAAATCAGTATGCATATGATCAATATAAACCTTGATCTAAGGATGTTCATGATGTCCATTTTAATTTGTCTTAGAAAATCCATGGCAACATCTCCTCTCCTGCCTAAGTTTAATTAACTGATCTGCGTTTTACTTCCCGTAGTAATGGAAATAAAGTCCTGTTCCAGTGACCTCTTCTTCTGATTTACCCCGTAAATCCCTATGCCCTTGTCAACCAGCATTTTTACAATACCGGGTATATCGCTGCGCTTTGCAACTATTTCTAAGCCCTCGTCATTTAGCTCGCAATTCAACTGCATTTGTGTCATGTGCTCATAGGCTTTATTGTCATTATCCGTTATGAACAGGTAGTGATATAGCACGGTATCGGCATTTGCTTCCGCTTGGTTCATGCTCTTTTCGCCGATGATTTCGCCGTTGTCGATGATGTATATGCGATCGCACATGAGCTCCATTTCGGACAGCAGGTGGCTTGATATGAATACTCCCACGTTTGCTTCCTTGGCGAGATATTTTAGCAGGTCCCTGAGCTCTTTTATGCCGATCGGGTCAAGTCCGTTGGTGGGTTCATCCAGCACCAGCAGGCGGGGCCTGTGCAGCAAAGCCTGGGCTATGCCTATGCGCTGGCACATACCCAGGGAGTATGTCTTCACCCTGTCATCGATTCGTTTTGACATTTTGACCAGTTCTACCACTTCATCGATGTGCTTTTTGTCTACTCCTTTATACATGCTGGCAAAGTATTCGAGGTTCTGCCTGCCCGTCATCCTCTTGTACAGGTCGGGATTTTCCACTATGCCCCCTACATTTTCCATGGCCTTTTCAAAATCGGTAGCCACGTCATGTCCGCAGATGGTTATCTTTCCTTCTGTAATTTTCAGCAGCCCCATGATCAGCTTTATGGTGGTGGTCTTTCCGGCGCCGTTGGGCCCCAAAAATCCCACGATTTCACCGGAGTTAACGGTCAACGATATGCCCTTTAACACCTTTTTCTTTTTAATGGTCTTCGACAGGTTTTCAATCCTCAGAAGTTCCAACTCTACATCCTCTCCCTCATATAATTAATATAGTTGATATGGTTCGGCATCATCTTTGTAGCGGGTTTTTTCATAATACTAAGACGGTGTATCTGCTGAAAAAGTTGCATGTAATATAAAAATTTACTTCAAATTATACAAATATAAATACACCTATAAATATATCACCACCGGTATCTAGCCACCGCCTGGTGCGCACACTTTTGAAGTATCAATACCTCTTTCTCATCTATGGGTTCATCGAATTTACGAAATGTATTGGAAGAGATCCTTCTACCAGTCAACGCTTCGTACCAGACAGCTCCCAAAATATATCTGCCGCTGCCCAGGCTTGCGTGAAATCCATCCCTGTATAAATCTTTAATTCCGTTGTCTATGGCGATCTGGAAGCTCTCTCCGCTTGGTATTATTTTAAGATTGCCCAGATCTTTAGAAGCCCTATCGTAGGCCGATTTCAGGTCCAAAAACATTTGATACTGGTTGGAGTAGCCCAGTTCTACCGTAAGCCTTTCGGAGCCTTCTTCATATGCCCAGGTTTGATGTATTACCTGACTGGCATGAGGTGCGTACTTCTTTATATAATCCGATAAGTTGGACAGATAGGGTTGATAGGTGTTATAATCGATGCTCAGGTGGCTTACCTGCTGCAGCGTTATATAGTCCCATTTGTCGCTTTCAAGTGCATCCTTTATGGATACGAATTTTTCCGTTGGCGCGCCGTTTAATTCATATACATAAGCCTTTAGATCATTTACTGCATTGTTCCAATGGGTTTCCAGCGAGCAACCCCCTATATATAAATTTACTACCTTCAAATGTACGCCATCCGCCAGCGCTATACCGTGCAAATACCTCGTTGCATCTTGGGAAAAGCTATTGCCTATTGCCAGTATGTTCATGATTATACACCCCTTTATCCTCTTTTTATATTAATTTTTAATGCGATAAAATCTTCCGGAGCGTTTAGACATTTAATTCAAGAGAGGTTATGATGTGTGGATCGCATTTACTCTTCTAAGCCGCATGATAAGTTTATCATAAAATTGATTCAACTTTAAGCATAGATTATAAATATATCGTGAGATAATTGTAATATTTTATTTTAACGTGAGCCAAGCGGTTATGATATGCTTGTTTGGCAAGATGCTGTGTCACCAAAATGTGGCTGTGAAATTTACCCCTTTACATAGTACGACCGATAAACCATAATGGATTTGAGGTGATTTATGTGCCGAAGCAGACATTTTTCAATCTCCAGAGAGAAAAAAGACAGCACATCACGGATGTTTTAATAAGGCATTTTTCGCAAAAATCCTATTATGAGGTTGATGTATCGGAGGTTGCAAGTGAAAGCGACGTTGCAAAAGGGAGCTTGTACCAGTATTTTGAGAACAAGAAGGAAATGTACCTTTACGCCCTTGAGGTTGCCTACCAAAGGTTTTTGAAGCTGCTTGAGAAGTTGGATGTGGCGCACACCAATATACTGGATTATTATGAAAATTCCCTTGAAGGCGTGTGGCTGGCTGTGAAGGAACTGAGGAATGAGTACATGCTCCTTGAAAGGGCGTTCTTTTCCCACGATTCGCCTTTTAAGAATGAGATAAATGAGAAATTTTTGAAGAAGTCAAGGGAATTTCTATTGGAAGTTATCAAGTGCAACCAGGAGCAGGGGTATATAAGGGATGATGTATCACCGCTGCTCATAAGCATATTCCTTGAAGGTGCTGCCTTTTTTATGAAGAAATTTATCATTGAACAGGTGCTCAACCAATCCTCGAGTAGCCTGGATGCCGATATAGGGCATTTTAAAGAAACTCTTGCCCAGTATCTCAAACTCATAAAAGAAGGGGTTGCGAAAAGATAAATATGACTTGACAGTCATATGACTAATGAGTCATAATTAAAGCGTAGTAAGACAACTGAAAAGGAGATGTAACTTATGTTTGTGAGGTTCGAAAGGGTTTCCAAGATTTACAGGTTGGGCAAAAATGAGATCAGGGCGCTGGACCGGGTGAGCTTCGAACTTGAAAGGAGCAAAATATACACCGTAATTGGCCCTTCGGGTTCTGGGAAGACCACGCTTTTTAACCTGCTGGGCGGGCTTGACAAAGCGGAAGAAGGCAAAATTTTTGTGGATGGCAACGAGATAACAGCCATGGACCAAAAAAGGCTGGGCGACTATCGGCGGGACTACGTCGGATTTGTCTTTCAGTTTTACAACCTCATAAACGAGCTAACGGTTTATGAAAATGTAATGGCAAATGCCTGTCTAAGCAAAAAGCCCCTGGACGTCGATACGGTGCTTAAGATGATGGAGATATATACCGAGAAAGACAAATTCCCATTTGAACTATCGGGCGGGCAACAGCAAAGGGTGGCCATAGCCAGGGCGGTTGTAAAAAATCCTCAGATGATTCTTTGCGATGAGCCTACCGGCGCACTCGATTACGAGAGCAGTAAGCTTGTACTAAAGCTATTGGAAGATATAAACAGGCAGTTTGGGACGACCATTTTAATTATTACCCACAATCTTGCCATCTCTAGGATGGCCGATGCAACGCTGAGGTTGAGGTCGGGCAGGATAGTCGGGTTTTCCGAGAATGCTCGGAAGATTTCTGCCCAGGAGGTGGCCTGGTAATGGTGATTAAAAGGATACCTTTAAGGGCTATTAGGAAGGATTTTGTGCAGTTTTTATCGATTATAATGCTTGTGGCTATTGCATCCATGATATATACCCTTTTTGCGGTATCGATGGATGATATAAGCGAAAATTACGAGGCTTTTATTAAAAGCTATATACAGGAGGATGGTTATTTTATTACTTCTAAGGAGATAGATGAAGGCCTTTTGGAGGACAAATTTGGCATTGTACTTGAGCAAAGGCTTTATTATGAGATTCGACAGGATGAGATCGCTATGAGGATTTTTTCCATTACGGAGGAGATAAATAAGCCCTATGTAGGTATAGGGGAAATGCCAAAAGAGGGGGAGGTATTGCTTGATCCCGGCTTTTTCAAATCTCACGGCTATCAAATAGGTGATGAGATTATCATATCGGGGCAAAAATTCAAAGTGAGCGGAGTTGGTTACCTTCCCGATTATATTTACATCATAAAGAATGATCAGGATTTGCTTCCGGATCCTGATAGATTTGGTGTTGTCATGATGCTGAAGAGCGATGTACAAAGGCTGTTTGCTACTCCCTATGTACATTATTACAGCTATAAAGGGCAGGTGGATGTAAAAGACTTAAAGAACTTTATAAACTCCAATTGGGGACTTATGAAGTTTGTTGAAAGGGATAAAAATCCCAGGATAATCTATACCGAGATGAAAGTTGAAAATGCCAAAAGGATAACGTTGCCCATTAGCTTATTCATTATAATTGTATCGTCATTTATACTTTTCATCGTTATGAGCGGCAATATTTGCCCTATTGATCATATATGTTCTGTCCAATTTGACGCTCAGCGAGAATAGGAAAAATATAGGTATTTTGAAGATGCTGGGATACAGGGAAAGCAGCATATTCAAAATGATGCTTGGCTTCAACTATATATCGTTCTTGGTTGGATTCGTTGTTGGGGTTCCCCTTTCAAAATTCACTATGGATAGCCTATTGAATGCGGCTACGAAGGATATCGACTTTGCCATGAGCCTTGATCTGAGCTTAAACAGCGTGCTCTCAACGCTTGTAATACTACTTCTGGTATTCATTTTTTCAAGATTGCTGGTAAAGGCCAAAATAGAAAAGGTCATGCCCATTGATATACTAAGGCAGCAGGGGGATTAAATGCGTCCACTATTATTTTATCCCTTTGCTGCTATTATGACGGAATTGCACCCTGCACTTTTTGAATGCTATACAAAGCGGGGGTTGGGGTTACGCCGCTCCTCGTGTATGTCAAACGGATAGTATTTTTATTTGGTTTAATCAATGCAAGGGGCGGTAACCGTCTTATTTAACATTTCGGACATAATGAGCATGAGTATAGCAAAGAAGATCAAATAGGCGGGATAAAGACCAATATTTATATTGTCTGCAATCACTCCAAACAGCGGCGGCATAAAGGTAGCGCCGGTATATGCGCTTGCCATCTGTATGCCTATAATGGCCTGCGAATTCTCTTCTCCAAAGTTTGATGGCGTAGAGTGGATTCTTGAAGCGTAGTGTACGGCAACATAATTGTTCAAGGCAGCATCAACCGCACCTGCACCAAGCCCATAGGGAACGGCCCACAGACAAAGTAGAATAAAGGAATTGGAGATGGAAAATCCGAACAGAGCTACTGCAGTCATGGCGACGCTGATTGCCGTTACAAGCCCAGCTCCAAACTTCCTTGTAACTCTATCGGACATAAGGCTTGACACTATCGTTCCGCCGGCAATAATCATGGTTATGATTCCGGCATACGATATAGGCACGTTTAGTTCTTCGTATATGACCGGCCATGCCGAACCCAGCAGCGAGTCCGGCAGGCCAAGGCTGATAAAGGCGAGATATATTATCGTTAACAAAAGCGAGTACATAAACCTCAATTCTCCAGTGTCATTCTTATTTGCGCTGTGCTACAGCCTGATGATTTGGCCGCTTTTGATCTCAACGGGCTGATCATCAATTCTTATCCAAACGGATATGGCCGTGGGGTTGTATACTATATCACCCTTTGCCGAAAATTCCAGGACTCTCAGCGCCTTTATGTATCTTACTATCTCTATGTTAGTTGCATACCAGATATCCTCCCTGCCCGACATGAGCTTGCAGAAATCTTCTATGAGCTGCCAGTTGTCCTGCCTTTCAAATTCGAAGCTATGTCCCCATACGTACATAAGCTTTAGTTTGCCCTGGTATTTATAGTCCAAGAATTTCCGCCCCATCTCCAATAAATTATCGTTATGGTGGCAGGTTGGTGACCAGGTCAAGAAGTTGTCGGGTATGCGGAAATCATTATGGGATGCAACGGTCCTTGCGTATTCAATACCAAGCCCGCTAAGCATATCTACGATTTTTTGATTATATACGCCGTAAGGATAGGACATCCCTCTTACGGGATATCCAACCAGCGACTCGAGTGCTTTTCTATCCTCAATGATTTCTTCCACTACCGATTCAACGGGTATACAGTCCAGAAATGGATGGGTTCTGGTGTGAACCGATACTTCATGACCTCTATACAGATGTGCCACTTCATCCGGGGAAACAAAAGGCTCTTTACCGAGATTTCCCGAGTTTAAATGAAACGTTCCCTTTATTCCGTATTGGTTAAAAATTTCAACCAGCCTTCTATCGAATATTTGGCCATCGTCGTAGCTCATGGTTAAGGCTTTTGATTTTCCGTGAGGGAACAAATCAAATTTGATGTTCATATTTATCACCTCAATATTAAATAGCGAGCATCAATTTTACAGCTATCGCACAAAATCCTGTTGTATATTTTAACTTAAAAATTTACCTTCATATATAGTTTAATTTTCGATATCACTAAATTGAGCTTATAAATGATAGCCGTGCGCAATTGACGCTCCTTACGATTTTATCACTCGGGCATAAAAATAACAAGAGTCTACAATTTGACCTAGTCCCCATATGGAAGCTTCCAACTTCCATAAGGTCATGGTAAAAAGGTTTTCAGCAGGCATGTCACTGTATTGCTCGATGCTTTTTCAAAGGGCGGGCTTTTCAAATACGACAACCGCTGCTTTATGCTGCATTCTTCCAGCCCTGGTACGATGGGGTGCACGTGGAGCTAAAGGATAGCTATAACGCCTTGCAGACTTCATGACCGCCATGTCATCGAAGGTCAAAAGTAAGGCGATAAGATGGTAGCAAGGCTGCGCCCTTCCCGGGTGTAAACAGCGTATTTAAGTAGATCGGGCAAGGGCTATTAAAGGTAACAATACCGGAATTAAATGGCCCTTGGCCTTTTTCCGTCGATTTGAGCAGGGAAGATGGACCGAGGGCTTAATTTTTTTTTAAAAAATTTCACTGGGAAGCAGGAATTTTTTATTTTTTATAGAATATAAAATTCTGTAATATTTTTGTAATATTTGTGATAAAATTTTAATGGACGAGCATTATTGAGAGATGAGGGATTATTATGAAAAACGTTAAAGCTGTGCTGGTAATGTTACTGGGTATCTGGGTTGTGGCCTGTTTGACCGGCTTTGTATGGGTGGGACAGGCTGAGGTTGCGGTAGCGGGCTATACTCAAACTTCGTCATTCATTATGCTGGTGGATGGGAAGGAAGTTGGGGCAGTAAGATCTGCTGCTAAGGGATTGGCAATATACGACGATGTGGTTGAAAAGCTGCTTCAAGCCTATGACGACGGGGTATTCATAGATGCCAGCGTGCGCTTTAGGGAAGTTCAAACGGGTAATGTGAAGTTCAGTTCCGAAAATGAGCTGGCCGAAGCCATAGAGCAGGCCATAGTGGTCAAATCCAATGCATATGCGGTGGTTGTAGATGGTCAAAAAGTATGCTACGTAGAGGACCTGAACGTTGCACAGGAAGCCCTTGAAGAGATCAAAAATGGTTATGTGCAGGCCATACAGCAGAAAGAGGATAGCCAGCTACAGGAAGCTTTCTTTAAAGAAGGCATTTCCTATGAAGAAGAGGTAGTGCCGTTTAGTCAGATTGTGGACAAGGATAAGGTTATCTCCATCCTCAAGCAGGGTACAGAAGAGGTTAAGGAGTATGAGGTAAAAGAGGGGGATACGCTCTGGTCGATTGCCAAGGCGCACGGTATACCGTTTTCCGTGCTGGAGCAGGCCAATGCAGATATAGATGTAGATCATTTGCGTCCCGGAGATAAGGTCAAGCTCACGGTTGAAAAACAGCTGGTTACGGTAGTGACCAAGGAAAGGCAGAAGAATGTGGAGGAGATTCCTTTCGAAACCGAGATACGTGAGGATAACACGTTGGAAAAGGGAAAAACCAAGGTATTGAAGGAAGGAGAAAAGGGGAAAAAGGAAATATATTTGCTGATCACAAAGGAAAACGGCAAAGAAGTCAAGCGCGAGGTGCTCGAGGAAAAGGTTATAAAGGAGCCGGTTAAGAAAGTCATACTTAAGGGAACGAAGGTAACTCCGAAAAAGACTGGCAGTAAGTCAACATCCCAGAAGCCTTCTCAATCGACCGGGTCGGTGATATCGGATCGGGGGTCGGCTCGCGGGGCAGATGTAGTGGCGTATGCTATGAAGTTTTTGGGTAAGCCTTATGTGTACGGCGCCTCGGGACCCAATGCATTTGATTGTTCCGGCTTTACCTGTTATGTCTACAAGCACTTTGGGATCTATCTCCCGCGTACAGCCTATGGCCAGCGCAGCGTGGGTACGCCCGTATCGAAAAATAATTTGGCTCCCGGGGACCTGGTGCTGTTTTCCAGCCCCAATCACGTGGGTATATACATAGGGGGAGGACAGTTTATACATGCTTCGTCCGGTTCCCGAAAAGCTATATGTATAAGCAGCCTGAGCTCTTCCTCGTACAGCAGGCGATATGTTGGTGCAAGGCGAGTGCTAAGATAAAAAAAGCGGCCGTTCAGGGCCGTTTTTTTTATGCTCGCCGGGTTAAGTTGATCTCGAATTTTTAATATTGGGCCTTTTGTTTTCCCGCTGATTTAGCTGGCAGCAATCGAGCTTTTGCCCGTGGAATGCTTCGCTGTTTTCTTTAGCCAGCTTTTCAATAAATTTTTTTATCCATTTAAACATGTCAGATAACACCTTCCCATTTCTATATTGGTTTCCATGAAACTAAAGGTTTGCGTGCATAATATAGTACAGTACTTTTGTCATCTATATTTTATAATATCAGACGAGTATGAATATTTTATGAATGATTATCACCATGCATAGATTTTTCAAGGATGAAGCATGATATATCGTTAATCTCATAAATCGATGCAACGCAAAGCAAAATTAAAAAATTCATGGATGAATGGATGAAAATTGTAAATAACTAGATAAGACATCGCTTTTTTTTGGTTGACAGATGATCTTGCTTCGGATAACATATAGCTCATAAAACATATAAATCATATAGGTAAAGTAGGTTATATTGGGGTGGGCGAGATGAGGATATCAACAAAAGGGAGATATGGTTTACGGGCCATGGTGGACCTTGCAATAAATTCCGTAGGAGATTATATTCCTTTAAACAGCATAGCGGAGAGACAGAATTTATCCGAAGGATATTTGGAGCAGGTATTTGCCGCTCTAAGAAAAGCCGGATTGGTAAAGAGCGTGAAGGGTCCTCAAGGGGGATACTGCCTGGCTGACGATGCTTCAAAGATCACTGTGGGGGATGTGTTGAGGGCGCTTGAGGGCGATTTGGTACTGGTGGAAGGATTGGATGAGGGACAGGATACAGATAATGCTGTGGAGTATTGTATCAACAATGAGGTATGGAAAAAGCTCAATAAAAGTATAAGTGAGTTTTTAGACTCGATTACGCTGGAAGATCTAGTGACGGCATACAGAAAGTTTAACGATAATATGAGCCTGATGTACTATATATGAAATTTTACCCTAAAACCAAGTAAATATATATGATAAATATGCATATGATGTTATTTAGGCGTATAGCTACAATATATGCCAATTTTAATCTATTTTCTGCTGGCGAGTGATGCAGCTTTTGGGGATTGAGGACACATATGGGGAAAAATGAAAGAGGAATGAGAATCTGTGGAATTATGTAAGGTAGGTGAGAGGTGTAGCAAGTTTATGTTTTTAATTTAATGATATTGTACACAAAAACATAGTAATCTAATTGGAATACTATATTATAGTGGCGAGAATGAGAGAGAGTACAGAAATAAAAATAACTACGCAACCTACCATTGGCTGGCAAATAGGTTTTACAGATTTATTTAAGATTAACATTATAAGTATCTTTAGGAGAATTAGATCAGGAGGTGCCATAAAATTCATGAATGCCATTGAAAAGCGCATAGTACAAATCATTGATGAAAGAAGGCAGGACATCATTGATTTTGCAGAGGACATATTTTCCCATCCCGAACTGGGTTTTAAGGAAAGGCGCACTGCAGAATTGATAGCCAACCGGTTTGAAAGTCTAGGCCTGTATACCAGAAAGCAATTAGCCATCACCGGTGTTAAAGGCTACCTCAAAAGTTGCGACCAGAAAGATAAGGGCAGCGAGATAAACATTGCTGTTATCGGAGAAATGGATGCGGTTAGATCTCCGCATCATCCAAAAGCGGATTCGGAAACTGGAGCCGCTCATAGCTGCGGGCATCATGCGCAACTTGCGGCTATGTTTGGTGCCGCCATTGCGTTGAGCAATCCTGAAGTAGCAGGTTTACTTGATGGAAATGTTACATTTTTTGCGGTTCCTGCTGAAGAATTTGGAGAGATTGAGTTTAAAATTTCTCTACGCAAAAAGGGCTTGATTGAATTCTTAGGAGGCAAAAGCGAATTGATTCGCCTGGGTGAATTTGATGATATCGATATAGCTCTGACTCACCATTTGCTTTTTGGAGAAACCGAGTTTCCAGTTGTTGTCGGCAGTGGCTCAACGAATGGGTTTGTATCAAAGCTGGTAAGATATATCGGGAAAGAATCCCATGCGGCTGCCAGTCCCCATGAAGGGATAAACGCTTTAAATGCAGCTGTTTTGGGCCTGTCTGCCCTCAATTTTCAAAGGGAGACTTTTAAAGATTCTGATTGTGTCAGACTTCATCCGATTATAACAAAGGGCGGTGACCTAGTTAACGTGATACCCGGTGAAGCAGTGATTGAAATCCTCGTTCGAGCTCGCACGTTGGAAGCCATTCTGGATGCAAACGCAAAGGCTACTAGAGCGTTCGAAGCTGGAGCGTATGCCGTTGGAGCTCGAGTGGAAATTACCGACTTGCCAGGGTATCTACCGAGAATAGCTGAAACTACAACATCACCTTTTTTGCATGCAGCCCAGCAGTTGGTTGGGATGGAAAAAGTTAAACAAAGAAGTCCTTTGGAACACGGGGCTTTTTCAAGTGATGTTGGAGATATCAGCCATTTATTGCCGGTATTTAGTTTTTCGACAGGTGGTACCGTTGGAGAGTCGCATTCAGCTAATTTTGCTGTCGTGGATCCTGAAATGGCATATATATTGCCTGCAAAGATAATGGCTATTACAGTCTACAACCTGCTGAAGGATGGAGCTTCGAAGGCCAGAGAAATAAAAAATGACTTCAAGCCCGTACTGACGAAAGAGGAGTACATTGATTATGTGAACTCCATAATAAAATCTTAACCCGTAAGGTTAATAAATCAAAGTCTTAACAATTGCTGTTAAGAATTTAATGGAGAATGGGGTGAATTGTATGGGAAAGGATATCAAGAAAATTGATTTTGATACCGCGGTTTCTGAAGTAAGAAAGGCATGTATACAATTTGCGGATCTCTATTTCCACTTTGCCAAAGTATTGGTCGAAGAGCTGGGTGAGGACAAAGCCGAAAAGCTGATAGAAAAAGCGATTAGAAACCGGGCAATAGAAAGAGGTGAGAGGCTAAGGCAAATAGCAATCGAGAAAGGCCTGCCACTTACGCTGGAGACCTGGAGGAAGATTAATGATATACCTTTTTTAGGCTGGGATAAATCCCTGGGGAAATTTCACTGCCCCTATGCGGAAGGATGGTTGAGACGCTATGAGGAAAATCCGTGGTTTCCCAGAATTGCAAAATTGTATTGTGACATAAATGATACTTGCGTAACAGAGACGTTTACTGCTGGCAGTATGACGCAGAGGATTACAAAGAACGTGCTTTGTGGGGATGATGCCTGTGAAAGGGAGTATTTTCCATTGAAAAAGGGGAAAAGGGAGAATGAATAAATGAGGAGAGTATTAGCCGGACAAATAATTGCTTTAGGATTTATTCTGGCTGTACAGGAATATGTAGTCAACAAAGGAATAGTAAGCAACCTTTACCTGGCAGCCCCGTCACAGATAATAGCTGAGCTCTTTGAGCTTTTAAAGGGGTATGTCTTAATCAAAAATTTATGGGTTACCTTGCTGGAGTTTTTTACAGGTTTTCTAGCTTCCGTATTGTTTGGAGTTGGGTTTGGCATTATACTGGCAACCGTTCCTTCAATGGAGCGATTCTTTAGGCCATTTATTTCTATGACAATGGCGATACCCAAAGTAGCCTTAGTACCCCTTTTAACAATCTGGTTTGGCATTGGTTTTAACAGTAAAGCAATAATGGTTTTTATTTTCGGCGTATTTTCGATATTACACAATACAATTGCAGGGGTCAAACAAGTTTCTGAAAACCATTTAAAAGTTGCACGCGCCTTTGGAGCCACAAAGTTGCAAATAGTAACCAAGGTATTATTGCCCTCGGCTATGCCTACTATTTTTGCTGGCCTTCGTGTAGCAGCAGCAACTGGGTTCGTGGGAGCTCTTTTTTCTGAAATGCTGTCTTCTAAAGAAGGTCTTGGAAATCTTCTCACCAAAGCCTCGCAACTGTACAAAACGGGACAACTGTTTTCAATCATCATAGTAGTAACGCTGATATCGGTATTTATAATTTCAGCGATTGATATCTTGGAGAAAAAATATTTCCTAAAGTGGAAAACGAGTAAATGAGGATATGGAGGGATCAAAATGAATAAAGCAAGTAAGTATGTAGTTTTGATATCCATAATTGGTAGCTTGTTGATGGGAATGCTTATTGCGGGATGTTCTTCAAGCGAAGTTAATCAGAATGCCGTGACTAAGACGGAAAATAGTGAAAAAACGGGAGATAGCAAGCGAATAAAGATACGTTATGCGGCATTTCAAGGGATGACAGGTTTGGGGTTCTGGTTTGGCAAGGAAAAGGGGTTTTATGATGAGGCGGGGTTAGACCTGGAGATGGTAGATGTTCAGGATAAAGTTGCAGCTTTTGTAGCCCATGAAATTGATTTTGCAGATATGAATACTACTCAAGCAATTGTTGCAGCAAGTAAGGGTGCGCCATTTAAGATTGTTGCGTCAATGTTCAGGACAAAGGGAGCTTTTTACCTAATAGGAAACCCCTCCATAAATAAGATAGAAGACTTGAAAGGTAAGAGAGTGGGCGTAAACCAGTTCGGTACAGGAATGGATGTATATGCCAGGGTTATATTGAAAAAGCATGGAATTGATCCTGAAAAGGATGTAACCCTGATTGCCAATGGGTCTCATCAGCAGGCATATGCAAGCCTTGAATCGGGGCAGGTGGATGCAACGATTATTCATCAGCCTTTTGTAGTCCTGGCTGAGGCAAGTGGAGTAGGGAAGCTTCTGGCAAGGGGCTGGGATTATCTTCCCACCTTCCATACGGGAGTGCTGGTTGCAAGCGATGACCTCATCCAAAATCATCCTGATATAGTTAAAAAGTTAATAGAAACATATTTTAAAGTTAATGAATACGCAAAGAGCAATCCCGATGAGCTTTTGGAATTTGGAATCAAATATATGAAAATAGACCGGGATATCTTGAAAAAAGCCTTGGAAAGTGAAATGGATATATGGGAAAACAAACCCGAGTTGGATCTTAAGGCATTGGACGATACACAAGACATTCAAATTGACCTAGGCTTTCAGGATGAGAAGTACGACTTAGATAAGATTATCGATACCAGGTTCCTCCCGAAATAAATGAAGCGCCAAGAGGTGATTGGGTTGTTAAAAATTATATTAGATAATATATGCAAAGCCTATCCCGGAGCGAATGAAATCGAAGTTCTGAGGGATATAAATTTAACTATAAACAGTGGAGAATTTATCTGCATTCTAGGACCGAGTGGGTGTGGAAAAAGTACGCTCCTCGAGATTATTGCAGGACTTCAACCGCCATCCAGGGGGCAAATTCTGCTGGATGGTATCCCTGTGACAGGCCCTAATCCAGATATAGGCGTGGTTTTTCAGGATTCTTCTCTTTATCCATGGCGGACAGTTTTGGAAAATGTTGAGCTGGGACCTGAAATAAAGGGTATGAATAAAAAGTTAAGAAGAGAGCTGGCGAAAAAATATATTAAAATGGTTAACTTGAGTGGCTTTGAGGATCGTTATCCCCATCAATTATCGGGGGGAATGCGACAGAGGGTAGGGATAGCCAGGACCCTTATAAATAATCCAAAGGTTTTATTGATGGATGAGCCATTTGGCGCGGTAGATTACCTAACACGGCTGCAGCTTCAAAACGAGCTTAAAGATATCTGGGGAAAAGAAAAAAAGACCATTATATTCGTTACTCATGATATATCAGAGGCTGTCTTTCTGGGGGAAAGAGTGGTTGTGTTGACGCCCAGGCCCGGAAAAGTCAAAAGCATTATTGATATTCCCTTGAAAAGATCACGGGATAGGAATGACCCGGTCATCCTCGAAATTGAACAGAAGATTTACAGGATAATTAATCATGCAGGGCCGGAATATGAACCAGAGTACTATATATAACGGCAAAGGAGATGGTTTTTTTGAAGCCTAACAGCGTTGACAGGATCATCAAAACCGATATTTTAACCATAGGCGGCGGTGGTGCTTCTACTGCTGCGGCGGTTGCCGCATATGAGCGGGGGACTAAAGTAACTTTGGTCTCAAAAGGGAAAGTTGGAAGAAGTGGCAATACGATAATGATTGGCGGCGGTTTTGGAATTGACGGGGAAAGTGCGTATAAGGTTTGCGGAGAAAAAGGCGTAGATGTAGGTTTCACCAAGGATGCATTATTTAAAAGGACTGTCCAAAATTCTTTCTATTTAAGCGATCAAAACATTGTCCAGCAGTTTGTTAGTGAAGCGCCCAAGGCTGTAAAGAGGTGCTTGGATTGGGCGCGGAATGCTAAGCAGATCTTCAAACTCAATCCACCTGCCCCGGTTTGGAGAACCTCGGGAAGAAGTTTTGGTAGAACTTTGATGCAGGCAATAAAAGAAAACCCGGGGATAGAAGTGATAGAAGACGTGATAGTTGTTGATCTTCTGATAAACAACTGTACGGTAGTTGGAGCTCTGGGAGTAGATGTTTATACTGGCGATGTAATATTATTTGAAGCCAAAGCTGTAGTTTTAGCCACCGGGGGCTATCAACCCTATTCATTTAAAAATACTATAAGCGATATGACCGGAGATGGCATTGCCATGGCGCTTAGGGCCGGCGCAAAGATAGCCGATATGGAGTTTTTATTGTTCATTCCTACTATTTTAGAACCCAGAAACATCAGGGGCTCAATACTTCCTTACCTTATGACCTTTGCCCCGTCCTTTAAATCGGTATTTAAAGTGGTTGATTGTCGTGGGGATGAGATTGTTATACCTAAAGAGTTCTATAAGATACCGAAAGCAAATAAGTTAAACAAGCTCTTATACTCATATTTCTGGGGAAAGGCCATATTCGAAGGTATTAAAGAATATGGGAATTGTATATTCTATGACTTTTCCCACTGTTCCGATAGGGAAATTGAAGATGCTTTTGAGGGTTTGAAGCAGGAATATTCAACATGGCATAAAAACGGATGGTATAACAAGGTGAATTTAGAAGAGTTGAAGCAGATTATAATGAAAGATAGACGGTTAAAGGTTGGCCTTGGCTGTGAGTATAGCATGGGTGGAGTTGTGGTTGATGAAAAAATGAGCGCGGGGATTCCAGGGCTTTTTGCTGCAGGAGAAGTAACAAGTGGCCTGTTTGGAGCATTCAGGGGTGGTGATGGCTTGACCGAGATGCTAGCTCAAGGCTTTAGGGCTGGTATGTCTGCAGCGGAATATATTAATGGGATAAGCAATACCGATGTCGATTATACGCAAATTGACAGCATAATTCATAGGATAATGGAGCCGTTTAATAGAAATGAGGGGGTAAGTCCGTATAAAGTACAACGTAACATAGAAAATGCAGCAGACAGAGGATTTAACTTTTTTAGAGATGAAGAGGGTTTACAGTCAACATTAAAGGAACTTGAGAGGATAAAGGTTGAAGAGCTGCCCAGAATGAGCCTTGCCAGTAAGTCCAGAAGGTACAATTTCGAGTGGATAACTTCTATACTGGTAAAAAATCTAATAACCTGCAATGAAGCAGGGACAAAGGCTGCCCTTATGAGAAAAGAGAGCAGGGGTTGTCACATGAGAACTGATTACCCTGAGGTTAACAATGAGGAATGGCTTGTCAAGATAGAAGCCCAAATGGAAGGAAGCCAAATCGAACTAACCACGAGAAAACCCATAGTTACCAAAATGCCTCTACCAGAAGGCAAGCACAAATCTATTCTGGACTATGTGCTGTGGACGTTATAGAAGATTTATGAAAAGAGGGATGAAGTAATGAGGGTAAGGGTATTTAGGATGGATCCGTCTGTTGATAAAGAGGGTTATTTTCAGGAATATGATGTGCCTGTCAATAATAAGGAAAAGTGGACGATTATGGATGTACTTGATTATATTGCCCTAAACTTAGATCATTCGCTGTCATATTACAGGCATAGCGTTTGTAATCAAGGTATATGTGCCAGATGTTCAATAAGGGTCAATGGAAAGGTTGAGCTCGCCTGTACTCGTAAAGTAGTAGAAGACGAGTTAATACTTGAACCTAGAAAAGATAAAGTAGTTAAGGATCTTGTGACAGAGATTGATGCTCCACATACCTAAATAATCATATAGTGATTGTTGTATTTATTTAACAATAATGAATAAGAAATACTGGTTGTCGATGTTAAATTCTTTGCATCTTCATAATATCTTCATATTTTTTTAGTATTATGAGCGCAAAGGAAAAAGCATCGCAATTAGGCTTAATAACATTCTATGATGTGATTATAAAGCTTTGTCAGCTGTAAAGAGTTGAGTAAACGTATCAATCGGGGTGAAGCTTTTTATTTATGAAAGGAGAGCAATAAATATGAATTGCCACGGTAACCATGGGCATTATGAGAGCAACGGGAACAAGAACGGCCATGGCAAAAGGGGCCATCTATTTCACATGCTTCTAATGATATTATGCTGCGTCCTTCCCATGATGTTAGTGGTATTTCTACCTTTATTTAAAATTAACAGTGCCGCCTTAAGGAGTGCTTTACCGTTTGCCGTATCTTTGCTTTGCCCTCTGATGCATGTGCTGATGATACCTATGATGTTCAGGAGGGATAAGAATGAAGGGAAAGATGGGGAGAGCCACTTTATGAATTAAGAGAAGAAGGGATGAACTAAAAAAAGTGCAGTTTGCTGCAAATCTTATAGCAGAAAGGCGGCCGTTGGATTTGATGAATGTAAAGCGGATGAAAAATAGAGCAAGCAGTAAAAGTTAGGAAAGATAAAACTTGAGGATTGAATCCGGCTGAAAAATGCGATCTGGTCGATGGTCATATAGGAGGGGACATAGTGAAGCAAAGGCTTATACGTAAAACTCTTAAAATAGAAGGAATGACCTGTACAAGCTGCGAAATGAGGATAGAGAATGTTTTAAAGAAACTCGAAGGTGTGGTAGATGTTAAAGCTACTTTTAGCAGTTCCAGCGTTTGCGTTACCTATGATGCAAATGCGGTAAGCCTGGATAAAATAATTGAGGCCATAGAAAAGCTGCACTACCGGGTAAAAGATAAAGCAGGACGACTGGCTGTATCGGGATCCGATGCAAACGATGCAAAGGAAGCCCCTGAAGATAAAATGACTGTAAACCAGTTTCTGGGCATAGGGATCATACTGTTTGCTCTCTATTTTATTATAAAGAACACCGTTGGCTTTAATTTTGTACCCGAGATCAACCGGTCCATGGGATACGGAATACTTTTTACGGTGGGTTTGTTGACTTCATTGCACTGTATAGCGATGTGCGGTGGGATCAATCTGTCCCAGTGCGTCTCCTATAACTTTGACGACGGTCATACGAGTAAGTTTTCCAGGCTTAAACCCAGCTTGCTGTATAACTCCGGAAGGGTTGTATCTTATACCATTGTTGGAGGTATCGTGGGGGCACTGGGTTCGGTTATAAGCTTTTCAGGTGCTGCAAAGGGGATTGTGGCGATTATCTCCGGCGTGTTAATGGTTATTATGGGCCTAAATATGCTGAATGTATTTCCGTGGCTTAGGAAGTTGAATCCCAGGATGCCTAGGATTTTTGGGAACAAGATCTACAAGGGTGCGGGCAAATACGGCCCCTTCTATATCGGATTGCTGAACGGTTTGATGCCGTGTGGTCCGCTTCAGGCAATGCAGCTCTATGCTTTAGGTACTGGTAGTTTTGTGGCTGGGGCTATATCCATGTTCCTCTTTAGCCTGGGGACCGTGCCCCTGATGTTTGGCTTTGGGATCATCAGCTTGCTGCTAAGCAGAAGATTTACCCACAAGATGATGAGGGTAGGCGCTATGCTGGTAATAATTCTCGGTGTAGTTATGGTAAACAGGGGGTTGAGCTTATCCGGAGTTAATATCGCCTTTGCTTCATTTACATCAGGAAACGTAGCTAAAATAGACGAAAATGTCCAGGTAGTCACCAGCAGGATAGATTCGAACAGCTATGAACCCATCGTCGTTCAGAAAGGGATTCCGGTCAGATGGACGATACGGGTTGAAGAGGGTGACTTGAACGGGTGTAATAATCCCTTGATCATTCCTAAATACAACATCCAGAAAGAACTTGTTCCAGGGGATAATGTTATCGAGTTTACTCCTACGGAAGAAGGCAATGTAGTATATACCTGCTGGATGGGAATGATTAGCAGCAATATAAAGGTAGTATCGGATATCAGCAAAGTATCCAAAAAAGATATCGAGGATTCTGCTGATTCAGGTTCATCGGGCGCAGTCGGTGGAGGCTGTTGTGCGGCTGGCTCAAAAGCCACCAAATTTGCCGGCGGCAGGATACCAACCGATGAAATAGCCATAGGGGAAATTAAAGATGGCAAGCAATATGTAAGCATTGATGTAAATGATTACGGGTTTTCACCGGCAGTTATTGTAGTTCAAAAGGGTATTCAAACAGAATGGGTATTCAATGGAGAGAAATTAAACACTTGCAACTATATGCTGATTTTCCCCGAATACAATGCGCAGGTGCCCTTGAAAGAGAGGGAAAATAAGTTGGAGTTTGTTCCGGAAAGCGATTTTACATTTAGTTGCTGGATGGGAATGTTAAACGGGTATGTGAAGGTTGTGGACGACATAAACGACATCGATATAAACGCTATAAAGGAGGAAATCGAGAAGTATAGACCTGCGAGAGGCGCTGGTGGCTGCTGCGGAATATGAAAGCTAAATATGAAATCGATAATGCTCCTGCAGAAGGAGCTTTTTCATTAAGGTTTAGCAATCCGAGGGGAAGTTTAATGACGGCATTGGATGAAATAATATTCTATATCCGTCAATATATTTGCCCGTAAGGAGGCGAAAGATGATTGGTAAATGTAAAAAAGATCCTGGTAGTGGATGACGAGGTCAAGATCGTGGAGGTCGTCAAATCTTACTTGGGAAACAGGGGGTATTCCGTTGATGAGGCCTACAGCGGTAAGGAGGCTTTGGATAAGTTTGAAAGGCTAAATCCATCCCTGGTGATTTTGGATTTAATGCTCCCCGATATACCCGGCGAGGAGATCTGCCAGAGGATAAGGAGGAGGTCAAGAGTACCCATCATCATGCTGACCGCAAAGGTCGATGAAGAAGATATTTTGAGAGGGTTGAACATTGGTGCCGATGATTATATTACAAAGCCATTCAGCCCTAGACAATTGTTGGCCAGGGTTGAAGCGGTGCTAAGGAGGGTCAGCGATGTCCCCATCCCTTTATCCAGCATCATATCATTTAATAACGGCGATTTGGTGATAGATACTTTGAAATATGAGGTAAAGAAGAAGGGAAAGGTTGTTAACTTGACCCGCAACGAATATAAGTTGCTCATGACAATGCTTAAATATCC
>ENA-UPSB01001473-UPSB01001473.1-bioreactor-metagenome-genome-assembly--contig:-NODE-1473-length-27365-cov-6.685976_pt1 | contig 27365 bp, 20 predicted proteins | sample MGYA00238182_ERZ773286 | MGnify/ENA primary metagenome ERZ773286 (study PRJEB29026, sample SAMN07631240) | bioreactor metagenome | isolation source: Switchgrass digestor | place: USA: Dartmouth...
CATAGGTTCCGCTTCAATGCTTCAATTTGACGCACAGGCGGCCCAACATCTTTGACAACGCTCCAATTCCGAGCCTTCGCCGCCTAATACCTGGGTCTCACGCTGAGGTCACGTTGAGGAAGCGCCGCCAGTAGTGTATGATTGGTCTGGACCTGCGAAAAGATTGGACCAACATGCGAAATGTCTAACACCATCATCAGGCATCATTAGGCATCACTAGGCAAAGATTAGGCCAGGATTTGCGGCACACCACAATTCCACGGACATTGAGGCGGATGCGGACACATGAGATCCCGGGTAAGGGAAAAGAAGAAAACGCGCGGCAACAGGCTCTCTGGCCTGTTGATCGCTGCCGGGCTCCTTGTGGTCCTCTACACCGTGTTCGGGCAGTTGCGCGCGGTGTACATTCAGAAGAAAACCTATGAGGACCTTCTTAAGTACACCGCGCAACTTGCGTCTCAAGTCACCCCTCCTGAGGGCGTCGACCCTCCGGAGCCTCTGCCGCCCCAGACTGACCTGGGCATTCTGGTCATCCCCAAGCTCGAAATCTACGCTAGGATCGCGGAAGGCGTGGAAGAAGACCAACTCTACTACGGAGTCGGCCATCACAAAGAAACCGCCATTCCCGGTGAGATTGGCAACGCCGTCTTGGCCGGCCACAGGACCAGTTACCGCATGCACCCGTTTAAAGAGCTGGATGAGGTAGAAATAGGCGATGTCATAGAAATCGTGACTCCGAAAAAGACCTTTACCTTCAGCGTCTTCGACACCTTCATCGTTGACTACAACGACCGGTCCATCCTTAAACAGGGCCAGGACGAAGCAATCCTCACCCTGTACACCTGCCATCCCGAAGGAAGCCTGGAATATAGGTTAGTGGTCCAGGCGAGGCTGGTTGAGGACTAGAGGACTAGAGGACTCGCTGACTCGCGGACCCCGCAGTTCTGCCAAATACCTTCTGTCATCTGCCTACAGCACCGTAACCATAGCGCCACCTCTGTGGGTCCGACGCCCTATTGCAGTTCAGGGCCATTTCGCTGATAATATCCATAAGGACAGAGGTACTTTGGCAGTTTGGCCTCTACCGATAAAGGCAAAGTCGTTGAAAAGCGGCGGCGCAAAACTAAAGGGCCTAAACCCCAAAAGGGCATGGCAGCCAGTTGCCGAAGGGAGGTTTTTTCTATGGCACGCCGCATCGCACTTATACTCATCGTCGCCATGCTGTTGTCCGTGGCACCCGCCGCAATTGCACAACCCAGCGGCGTACAGATCGACCTATCTCCGGACTTCCCCGGATGTGTTCTGGTAAAGCATCCCGGCGCCCAGTACGGAAAGGTAAAAGCCATCATCCAGAAGGGCGACCAGCGATACACCTACGATATCCGCATGACTGAGAATCCGGAATGCCTTCCTCTTCAGATGGGAGACGGAGAGTACATCGTAAGGGTCATGCGGAATACCACCGGCAATCGCTACACCGAGATCGCGCGCAGGGTCTTCACAGTAAAGGACCTGGATGAGAAGGAGTTGTTCTTGGCCTCGGTTCAGAACGTGGCTTGGAAAGATTCCGAGGAACTGCAGAAGCTTGCCGCCGAACTCACAGAATCCTGCGAGACCGACGCTGAAAAGGTGGAGAAAATCCGCGAGTACGTGGTCAAGAACATCAAGTACGACTACGTAAAGGCAAGCACGGTTGAGGCGGGATATCTGCCGAATCTAGATCAGATACTCGCCGACAAGAAAGGCATCTGCTACGACTACGCCGCCCTGTTTGGCGGCCTTCTGAGGTCAGTTGGGATTCCCGCCAAGCTTGTGACAGGCTACGTCGGCGCCCGGCGTGTCTACCACGCGTGGAACGAAGTCTACGTTGAAGACAACTGGGTAAGGTACGACGTTACTAGGGAGGCTACGGGAGGCAGCAAAGTATCGGAGTCAACAACCACGTACGAAATAAGGTACGTGTTCTAGATAAAGATTCAGGCCCAGCCAAGCCCCCGGAGAGAACTGAGGAGCCCGCGGCGAGAGGGCTCCTCTCCTTTTGGCAGGGAATTTGGGCCAGGCGTAGAATTACTTGCGTCGCGAACATTCCGTCTTTGCGAACATTCAGTTATTCGGAGTAAGCTTTTCGCTGGTGGTGGGTTTTTGCCTCACATTCAAATACACCGAGCGTAAGGGAGAGGGCAGACCTTCGTGGTATAATCCCTCAAAACCGACAATCCCCTCGATATCTATGTGCAGGGATATCTACGCGCAGGGGGCTTCACGATGAACATCAAGGGCAAATTGGCGTTGATGCTTTTGGTCGTTTTCTTTTCAGTGGCCGCTCTGCTCACCGCGACCGCTCCGTCGGCCGCGGCCGCCGCGTCCAGTTCCGGCAAGGATAGCGGCAAAGTGACCCTTTCTGTCGATAAGACCCTCTACCCTCTTGGACAGGGAGTAACCATAACGCTCTACAACGGCACGCAGAAGTCCATCACAGTACCCAGCGCCGCCCCTTGGACCATCGAAAATGCTGACGGCAAGACAGTATACCGTCCCGCCGCGATCCAGAAACTGAGCACCGTCCTTTCCGGAGAAGCCCGCACCTGGACATGGACTCAAAAGGCGCAGAACGGAAAGCAGGTCGCCGCGGGGTTCTATTCGGTGAGCGTAAAGACCTCCGCCGGCGAGTTCACTTGCGAGTTCGCTATTTCGGGACTCAAGAACGATGTCGACGTGGATAACCCCGACCCGGTGTTTGAGCGCCTGCCTAACCCGTTTAAGGACGTCACGGGAAGCGTCGCGTGGGGAGACGCCCACATACTAAGAATGGCGCAGCTAGGCATCGTAAAGGGGAAAACGGCCGATACCTTTGAACCCGATGCTCACTTGACTCGCGCCGAGTTCGTCACCCTTCTCTTGAGGGCCGCAGGTCTCGCTCCCAAAGATGACGAGACCCCTAAGAGCAGTATCTCGTTCGAAGACGTCCCCCAGGACCACTGGGCGTACAAGTTCGTGGCGCGGGCATCGGAATTGGGGATCATCACCCGCGCTGAATACAGGCGCAAGTTCGAGCCTGACGGAGCCATCACCCGGATGGAAATAGCCATCATGCTTACTCGCGCGCTCGGCCTGGATACGGAAGCCATGGACGACGCGGGCAGCAATCTCCCGTTTGATGACGCCAAGGATGTGCCTCCCCTCTATCGCGGTTACGTGCTACGCGCTGTCGAGTGGAAGGTGCTCAAGGGGTACGATGACAACACGTTCAGGCCCAACCGGAGGGCGACCCGTCGCGAGGCGTGCGTGATGCTGTACAGGGTGCTGCTGAACCCCTAAGAGCGGCAATGCAGTCTCCAGACCTCCACCCCTTCGCTCGGCCAAGCAACCGAATTCTGAGCTTTTGCCCGGCCTCTAGGCACCGGCCCCGCTATGCCCCGCTGTGAACACCAAAGTCGAGTAACGCTCCGGCCACACTTAACATAAGATTCACTGAAAGTTTACCGATAAGGAGGGTTCTCTGGTGGCCGGCTTCGGAACCGTAACCAATCCGTTCATAGTCTTCTTGATCCTGATCCTGCTCATCCTCGGATTGATGTGCGGAACCTGCCTCGTATAGGCGGTCAGCCTTGCTGGGGCAACTAGTGGCGAAACCTGCCGGGGTCCCTGAGAAGGGACCCCGACAGCGCTTTTCTGAACCCATTTCCGTGCTAACGATGAGCTAGCTGCCCAACGAGCTAGGTGACTCAACGAACTAGCTGCCCGCACAAGCCAGCCGCCCACACAAGCCAGCTGACCCCACACAGAAAAAACAACTCCCCGGTCGCTTGGAAACCGGGGAGTGTTTGTGCGCTTACATCCCGGCCGCAGTGGCCGGAGAAAACCCTACAGGAACAGTCCTAGTTCCTAGTAGCGCCTTCTTTGAAAACCGCCGCCTCGCCTATCGGGAGGGTTGGTTCTCGGTTGGGCTTCTGACACCCTTATCTGCCTTCCGTTCCAATCGCTCTGGTCCATGGCTCTGATCACTGTTTCCGCCAACTCGTCAGAAACCTCGACGAAACCGAAGCCCCTGGACTTGCCGGTGGTACGGTCAGTAATCACCCTGGCGCTGGAAACGGGAGCTACTTCCTCGAATCTCTCTTTCAGTTCCTCATCGCTCGCGCTCCACGGGAGGTTCCCGACGAACAACACCTTGGTCAAGACTAATCAATCCTTCCTTTCTCATAACTACTCAATGGAAACTGGGCGGAACGGACTTCCCCAAGCGCTCGTCGTTCACTCCCGGACGTAATCCAATTCCTGTAATCTCATTATAGATCATTATAGGTTTTCCTGCCATTCCAAAATAATACGGCAATAATACGGCCCTAGGAGCCTTCACCGAAGCTATGATGTGCAAGGGGGCGACGGGTATATACGCACTTCTCTTCGCCCGCCGGCGTCGCAGACGGCTGCGATGCCCTGGGGGCGACCGGTGTATACGCGCGTCTGTTCGCTGCCTCGTCACCGCCGCCCCGCCAACGCGATCTCACACTATCCTTGTGTCGAAGCTGGCATTCACCGAGCCCTCAACCTCGAACAGCCACAGGTCCAGACTATACGAGACCTTGCAGGACGCCGCGAGCCACCAGGAATCAAACGGAGACTGGGCTTCCAGACTTCCTCTCGCGTCGAGGTAGAAACTGATGATGTTAAACCTCCTGTCGTCAACCACGATGCCGCCCTCGATACCGCCCTTTAGGTAGAGCTCCAATGTCAGCCTGTCGGCGCCCTCAAAGTAGTATCCGCCGTCCGCGCCCGCGTAGAGGTAGCCGCGCAGGTACACTATGGAGACGCTGACCTGTTTATCAAGGCCGAATTCCATCTTCGCGCGCACGTAGGAAGCCCCGTCCTGATCAATTCTCAGCGCGAGGCCGGCGCCTACGCGGAAGATCCCGATGTTCCCGGCCAATGTCTCCGGGTATCCGAGTTGTACTCCAAACAAGCGGGGGCTGTACTCGAAGCCGAGGCTTCCGCTGACCCTGGCCACCAGGACGTCCATGTCGTTCAAAGTCATGCTGAAGGAGAAATACCTGTCCGGGTGACTGTAACTGATGCTGGCGGTACCGACTGCGGTATAGCTATCCCCACCGAAGAGAATCGCGCCAACGTTGAGCGGCAGGTACAGCTGACCGTTCGCGGTGACCGCCGGACCGGTCCTAAAGCCGAAGTACATGTCGCGGATCTCACACAGATTGGGGATGACGAGGGTCCCCTTGATCCCGGCTGCGAAAGAAGCGTTCGAGCCGCTGTGGACCTGAAGTCCCTGGATAAACCCAGGAATGCCGTTTGAGTTCGCGGGGAACTCATACCTTCCCTCCCCGTCTTTTGCCACGGTCATGTTATAGACGACCACGCCCGAGAAGTCCTTGATCTTGCCTGAGCCGAAACCTATGGCCGATCCCGCGTCCCGCGGCATGATTCCGATGGCGAAATAGCAGCGTTTCATATCCTTGTCGTACCCGAAGCGCGTCTCCGTCTTAACGGGCAGCTCTTCCAGTTGCTTCAGATACGTCAGGTTCAGTTGATTGGTATTAAACTCGATGGTCCCGCCGCCGCTTTGAACAGGTTTCGGGACCAATACGCCTGAGACGTCGATGCACTCCTCAAAAGTGGCTTCCAGTACAGAACGTGATTCTTCGTAGGTCACTTTAGGAACGCGACGCATCTCGCTCGAACCAAACATCACCGAACCGCAGTCAATGATCACCGTGTCGGTGGTCTCGTCCGAGAGGGGGATGGTCTCCGCAAGCAACGTCGCCCCGTGCAGGGAGATCCGTACGGGCCTCGCAAAGTCTCCGGGCCTGTACTCCATGTCAAGAGATCGCACTTCCATGGTGAACCCATGGAAACTGATATTGGTCGGTTTGTCTAGAGCAAACGCGGCGTACTTGAATTCGGGGTTCTCCTCTCGTCTCAACTGGGCCAGCTCTGAGGGGACGATCATGTCCGTGAAACCAAGCTCCTCGTCGCACCTTACGTCGAAGCCTTCCGAGTTCAGGGCAGGTAGCAGTATCGCCCCGCTTAGGTGCATCCCGTCAGGTCTCATCCAGCCGCCGTCGATCCTAACGTCGATGTCGTCCGCTATGGCGTCCTCGATAGCGGTCGGAGCGACCGAGCAGAGGAACTCGCCTGCCTTGCCGTCAGCGTTGTCCTCTTTGTTGGTGTACAGTTTGACGTCCACCCAGTTCTTCTGGAACAGGTCAACCGCGACCTTGGCGTTCACCTCCAGGTTCACCCTGTTGGCGTATAGGTCTAGGAGACAGTCATAGACCAGAACCTCGTCAAATGAGCCCAGTGCCTTTCCAAACACCGCTGGCACACCCTCGTTGCTGTACAGGTAGGTCTGGTAGTTGAAGCCGTTCAGGTCGTATATCATCTCGCCCGGAGCCAGCTGGAAGACGATAGGTTTTGCGTCTTTTGTCTGGATGAACGCGGGAGGCAGCATCAGTTCCCCGCCCTTCATCACCAAGCCGACCCAGAAAGGCTCTTCGGTCTCGTTGGGAGTCTGGGACCCCGCCTCTTTGGGCAAGTAGCTCTCGCGGTCCAAGTCCACGGTAACCGCCGACGGAGAGACGACTATAGCCTGATCCCGCTGTTTCTGGGCGTCCAAGCTGCGCTCGGTGACTCTAGCGGGGGCCATGTAGGAGGATTCCATGAGAAATCCCTCGCCCGTCCAGTCGTAGATGTCGAGCGGAACGTACGAGCACTTGGCCTGCAGATCGAAGTCGTCCGGCAGGATGAGCATGCCGTTTTGCTGTACCGTTTCCGCGAACTTCACGAGCCCCTCATTGACCGCGCCTATCAGCGCGATCGGGAGAGTGTTGCCCGAGGACATGATCAGGTCCATATCGTTCGTGGGTTGGTGTCCGCCGACATAGTCGGCGGGAACAACCGGCCCGTATACGTCATGCCTCTCGAAGGGCACTATGAGCCTTCCAATCAGCCTTCCCCCGGGTTGCACGACTCCGTCCACGTACGTCAACGACGCCGTTTCGACTCTGATACCGGCTCCGCCCGGCACCAACAACTGGAGGAACTGCTCCGTCCACGAGTGCAACGTGGCGTTCATCCTGCCCTGCAAGTCGAACCGGACCGGCAGGCCAGGGTCAAACTCAATGCCCTCGTTATTAAGCGTCTCTAGGTGAGACCTCATTTCCACGCCGGATGTCACCGAGAGAAAGTCCTTTTGCCCAGGCGCGTTCCCGTTAAGCCTGATCCGGATCTCGCGGACATCGTGCAAGACGAACCGTTCGTACCTGATATCCGGAAGGAAGCGCCTGAGGATGATATGGTCGTTGGTCAACTCGGCGTTGGTGAACTGGAGGACCCCCAAGTCCCCAAACAGGTTCTTTTCGGGCACGGTGCTCTTCACGTGCCCGCTGACCTTAGATACGGAGTTGTCCGGCGAGATTTCAAGGCTCACGAGGGTCACGCCGATGCCTGAAAGCTCGTGAGGCCCATCTATATAAACGCTGCCCATAGTCATCTCGGGGACGCTGCCCCCATCCGAGATGACAGCCGCGCCGATCTTGACCGGGATGGGCTCCCCGTACGCGGTGTTCAAAAGGGCAGTGCCGGAGTACCGAGCACCCGCGAAATCGGGCTTGGACACTCGCACATTTGTCAGGACAAAGTTCTTGCACATTACTCTCTGGAAGACCCTCTCGGAACTCTGGGTCAAACCTGACTGGTTCTGCCCTCCTGTTGTGCCCGGAGTTACGGGCAAAGTAGTCACGCTCACAGGAGTTACGGTTGCCTTAGTCCCAAGCTGGGCACTAGAAGCCTGAGTAGTCAGGTTCACGGTGCCGGCGTTTCCGCCGTCCCAGCGCACGGATTTGGGCTTGATTGGCGGGTCGGTCGGCTCAATAGGCGTCACCGGAGGCTTGATGATGGGCGGGTCGATCGGCTTTATCGGAGGCTTGACCGGTGGTTCGGCCGCCGGCTCCTCCACCTTCAACGTGGCATTCCTCGCGTCTGAGCCAACGTCGTTGGCCACCCTGATCACGAAGCCGTAGTTGCCCGGGGCGATGTCTCCGTTGATAGACAGGACGCCGTCCGGGCTGATGTCGACAACAGGAGGAAACGCCACTCTGCCGCCGACTCGCTCCAAAGACCAGGTAAACGGCTCACTTCCCGAAGCGCTTATCTTCGTCGAGAAGTCGGTTCCGCTTGTCATGGTAAACGCGTATCCGTCCGGACGCATCGACAATTTCGGAGCCGTGCGGGAAGCCCTCACTTCCAGCGTCAAGGATGCGGTGCTGACCCCCGCCGAGTTCCTGGCTGCTACGTTTATGGTATACGTGCCGGGCTTCAGGTCCTTTGGACCGGTGAGAAGGCGCGAAGCCGTGTTTACCGAGAAACCGGAGACTTGCTCTCCGGCGGGCCCAGTGGCCGTCACAAGGATAATGATTGGCTCGGTTCCGGTGATCTCGTATACGGTCTCGAAAGCCGTCCCCTCGTTCACGGAGAAGTTCGTGCCGTCGAACGCGATTTCGGGGGCAATGACGACCTGCTGCGCCTTTTCCTTCACTTCCAAAGAGAACCCGGCCGAGCTCTCTCCGGCTTCGTTCTTGGCCTTAACCGTCACCGTATACGATCCTGCCTTGAGGCCCTGCGGGGCGCTGACAGTCCTAGAAGCCGTGTCCACGGAAAAACCGGCCACAAAGGACCCGTCGCCCTTTCTCGCTGTCACCGTAACGGTAATGGGTTCGGTCCCCGAAAGGCCGTACTGGACACTGAAAGGTGTGCCTTCTTGGATCGTGAAGCTGGAGTTCGCGAACCCGATTTTCGGGGCGATCAACACCGGCTCGACGCCGGGCGTTTCGATCTCGAAAGGAAACTCCGGGATAACAGTGGTCATCTCCGGGATGAAGGGTTTACGGACCAGGACGGGTTCCCCAAACTCGGACAGGTACCCTCCTGTGTCAAGGACCTTAACCTTGTAGTAGTTCATCGCGTAGGGATCGGCGTCTTCGTCTACCCACCGCGTCTCAAAGACCAACGGGCTCGCCTGGTAGTAGGTCCCGTCGCGAGTGTCGGAGCGATAGACAATGTATCCCACCGTGTCCCTGCGGCACTGCTCCAAGGTGAGGTTGGGCATGGTCGGAGGATCCCACTTGAGGTGCGGCTTGTCGTCCTTGATTTCCCCCTGAAATCCGGCGATGGGGTCGAAAGGCCTGCTCCTCCTGGGAGTGGCCTCCACAGGATCGGGCCGGGACGAGCCAAGGTTGTCGTCGTTCCACGCTTGGACCGTGTAGAGATACGTGACTCCGTACTCGGCCGTGGTATCTATGAAGGAGAGCGGCTTCAAGAGCCCCGTGGCTGGGTCCACCGCTTCCGCCGTGTCATAGTCGGCGGGAACCTCGCCTACTTTGATGAACCTAACCTTCCGGAGCATCCCCTCGCTCAAATCCCAGTAATCGGAGACCGCCAAAGGCCCTAGTCTGTCCACAATGCTCCTGTATGCGAACGCTCTGTCACGAGCGCTCAACGCACCCAGGTTGGCCGTTATGTCGTCGGCTTGGAGCTTGGAGACTGTCTTCAGTTTCAGAAGAGGGTTCAAAGGCGTATCTTCCCCTACGGAAGATAGCCCTGATGGCCTAAGCGACCCCGACAGCAAGTCGGACAAGAACGCGTCACTATCGGACGGGGAGTCGAACAGGGCCCCTAACACCCCCGAAACATCGGTCAGGAGGCCATCCAGCGGTATTTCGTCGACGATAGGATAGTGGGCCCGGTAGATCTCGTACCGGTCGGCGTGGCTTACCGCCGAGAAGTTTACCTGGACGCCGTCTTTTCGCGAAAGGGGCAAGAGCAGGTTGGGCGTCTCAGGCGGCTTTGTGGACGGCACTCGAAACCTCTGAATCGCTCCGACTTTCGACTCGACGCCCCAAGGAGACACCGATGTGACCTTATAGTAGTAATAATGGGCGAAAGACTGCTCGACCACGTCGGTATAGATTGGAGCCGTAATGTGGTCGCCCACCAACACCCATTCCAAAGTCGATTCGTCTACGGGCTCCTTAAAGGACGGCACCTCGGCGCGGTAAACCCGATAGTAGTCGATTTGAGGATCGGGCGGAGCGTCCCACCTTATATAGACGTAACCCGCTTCCGGTAGAAACCTCAGGAACGATTCCAAGTAGGACTCGGACCACCCAATCCCGATGGACATTCCCGGTAACGTAACCAGCCCGTCCGCGGAAGAACCGGCAGGCTCGAGACATATGAGAAACAGCGATGCGCTTCCAGGTGTCCTGTCAAGGCCGCCGACGACATACTGGTTATTTGTTATGACCGTGTCGTTAGTCCGGTACCACCGGCCCATCCGCAGGAGCTCGTCCCGGGACTTCTTCTGCATCTCCTGGAGGGACGGAGTGGCAAACATGGGCCGGTAGACAGAGTAACCCGCGAGGCCGTCCCCGCTGTAGGCGGGCCACTTCAACCGCGCTGTTCCGTCGGGCAATACATCCTCCCCGCGGATTGCCACAAACATGTGGATGTACCGCTCTTCGGGCAGGTTGTTATAGCGCTCGTCGATGTAGGGCGACAAGACGCTCTCGCCGGTAACCCAAGAATCGGCGGGTTTCTTCTGAACGAACTCCCCAATCGTGATCCCGCGCTCTTCGGCTTCCAGGATGATCTCGGTGTCGATATCCGGGGCAAATTGCCTCTTGGGAAAAGACAGTGCGGCGGCGCCGAGTTGTTCATACGAGACCACATCGTCGTACAAGAGTCCGGGGGGTTCCTGAGAGAAGTCGGGGAGCTCCCTGGCGCTCATGGAGACGCGCAGCGAATCAGGCGCCTCCGGCTCCCGGCCGGTCGGCACGGCCGCGGTAACTGAAGGAGACCACGCGCTCTCGTTGTTCCACGAGTCCCAAGCCGAGACCCAGTATTTGTACGTGTAACCTTCCTGTATCTGAGAGTCGAAGTAAATGAGGTCCGGGTGTTGGTTGGAAGGGTTGGTCAGTTGCACTTGAACAGCCTTGTTCAGTTTTCTCTGGACAATGGTGGCGGGTATGGCTTGCTTCAGATCGAACGCCGAGTATCCGCCCGCGGCCTCCAGTTGCAAGCCCTCAGTGTCTTCGACCGCCAATCCCGCGGCAGGGTTATCGTACAGCAAGTTGGCGATAGGCTCGGGATCCCCATAGCCCTGCGCTCCGAGTCTAGCCGCGCGGTAGATAGTGAAACGGACCGTATCGGGAGAATCAGTGTAGATGGGAAGGACAATTCCCCGCCTGTTCCCATTGAGCGCGATGGCATCCAGGACCGGCTGGTCCGCGCCCTGGGGGTCATCTGACAACACAGGAGTCTCTACCGTCGGGCTGTTTGGAGGCGTGACCTTTTGGACCGGGCAGGTAATGACATCCGAATACTCGCTGGTTCGCCCGAATATGTCAATGGAACGTATGCGGTATTGGGCCGTACGGCCGTTTTCGACCTCATCCTCGTAGAATATGGGCGATTCAAAGTAGGTGCCCGTCTCATCAAGGGTGTAAGTCACGACGATGGGTTCATCGTTCACCTGAGTGAACTCGTCTTCGCCGTCCAGCTTGCGCTCCAGGAAATACCCGCTTAGAATACTCCTCTCCTTGGCGTCTTGTGGTTGATCCCAGCGGAGAGGAACCTTTCCGTCAATGCCGTAACCCATCAGGCCCTTGGGCTTGCTGAGCTTGTTCTCGGTCCCGCGCTTGACAGGCAAAGTAGTCTTGACGCCACCGGGGGTTTCGAGGACATAGATCACCGTCTGGTCAGCCGCAAGGTTCAACCCGGATAGGTCATCTCTAAACAAGAAGCCGGCTTCTTCGGCAAATTGAGCATTGACGAAGCTTAGGGTCGCGAGTTGCTGTCTGGCTTCCAATATGGACCGGGCCAGGCGCCACTTTGAATCCCCGTCCGGCTCGACCTGAAGGGCATCTAAGCCTGTCGGAACTCCAACCGCGTTCAAGGACGAGTTTTGCCACAGGTCCGTCTGGAGCGACGACAAGGTGAAGGTATCGTTGCCCTCTTCGCCTAGAACGTGGACGCTCGAGTGCAGCAGGCGGTCGGTCTCGGGCATCTTTTGTTCGGCGCTCGCCGGTATAGTCAGAAGGGTTTCTCCCATCCTCACGAAGTCCTGCTTGCCATCTATACGGGGTCTGCCTTGGATGACGTCGGTACTGTATGCCAGGTCCCCGAACTCATCGGCGGTCATCTCCAGCAGAGTTAGCTTGTCCGGTGTCAATTGGGCGGCAAGGATCGTGTCTTTTATCACGTCCGACTGCTCAATGGTAAGGTTCGCGATCATCGAGGAAGGCGACATCAGGTTTTCGGCCAAGAGTTCTCTCTGCTCGCCTATCGCCCTGTAGAGCTTGTAGCCCTCCTCAGGTGCCCAGCCGCCCGACGGGACCATATGAATGAGGTTTTCGTCCGGAGATTGCCATGTTCCCTTCATGTTCACGGACGGCGGGACGGTCACGTACCGGTCGTATGAGGGCACCGCGAGAAGTCTTCGCGTCTCCTCCTGAAGGTTACTTATGAAATCGGCCTGTGCCTGAAGCAGTTGAGAGGTGTCGACGGACGGTGAAGAGTACTCCCAGGACGGTGACGAATACTCCCAATCGACGTTACGGACGGTACCCGGTTCTGGGACTAGGTTTAATGCTTGTTCATTTGAGGACTCCTCCGAAGGCTTCTCGAGAGCCAGTTCGGGCAGTTCCTGAAGCCACTTCGTTATTTGCGCGTCTAGGTTACGCAGATTGTTTAGAGCCATACGCGAGTCAACGATGTCAACCAAACTCTTGGCGCTCACCAACTCTTCCGCGATGGAAGGGTTCCTCAAGAGCGTCTCGAGGCTGGGGGCGCTGGAGTTCAACAGTTCTTTCAGTGTGGTGGGTTCGGGCTTCTCAGTTTCGGCGAGGCGGTACTCGCGATTAGGCACATAGGTGAACTTCTCGGCGGAGGTCGCGCCAAAGGCCCACCAGGCGACAGCTGCTAAGGCTGCGAGAAGGGTAGTCGCGACAAGCAGGAAACGGGATTTGCGGGCACCATTCTGGGTCACCTTACGAATCGGATCGCGGGGATGGGCCATGGTTATATCTCCTATTTCTTAGTCTTTGGACCGGCACACAAACCAGCCCGCCGGGAGGGCAGGATCGCGATTGTGCGGCGCCTATGGGTACGCGAGGAAGCCTTGTTGGGGGCATACGTTAGTGCCGTCCGCACACTCTCTATATATCAGGGGAGTTTTTGGGAGAGAGACAAAAGAATGCTATTTTAAGACGGTTTATTGCTGAATAGCCCTGTCGGCGACTTGGGATTGCGCGAGTCTGCGGTATTCTGACGGCGAAAGCCCCGTCTCCTTCTTAAAGAGGCGCGCGTAGTGGCCGTGATACTGTAGTCCACAGACCGCAAACGCCTGCTCTATGCTTTGATTTACGTCTAGTAGAGCTTCCTTGAGTTTCTCGATCTTTATTTTCACGTAGTAACCGTGAGGAGTCGTGCCTGTGCACGCCTTGAATAGGCGCGCGAAGTGGGCGGTACTCATGAGCGCCGCTTTGGCTACAGCCTCCAGGCTAAACTTCTCCTGCCAGTGCGCCTCCATGTATTCTTTGGCCCTAACGATTTCGTCGCGGTCCAGGATCTTTCTCTGAGTGACATACACGATAACGAGGCAGATCATCTTGTCTTGTTCATCTTTTAGCGGAAACCCGTAGATGTCCAGGTAGTACAACTCAGCTTCATGCACGGGGATGCGAAACCACTGCTTGAGCCTGTGAACCTGAGCCGGAATGCCCGTGACCCTTCCAGGCTGTCCCCTAAACGCGGCGTGGAGTTCGGGCAGCACGCCGTATTCCTCCAGAGTTGGGTCAGACAAGATGTTGTATCTTCCAACGATCAGGTTTCTGTGGGGTATGCGAAACTCGGAGAGAAAGGCGGGGTTAGCGGCTATCAACATTCCGTCGGGCGCGTAGACCTGAATCGGGAGCGGAAACGAATTGATGAAATCACAGAGAAGGTCTCTGTTTCCGGCCAACCGTTGCAGGCCTTCGAACGCGTCGGGCTTCATACCGCGATTCCCTCCAGTCTGTCCGCCTACCTCGCCTCTCCTACGGACAGTATTCTAGCCTTCACGGTATTGCGGTTGATTTCCAGAATGGCAAATGAGGGGGCATGCGTCTGTCTGGGGCTATGAAGGCTTCCGGGATTGACAAACAGCACTCCATCGCGCCGGAACATGGTCGGCGTGTGGGTGTGCCCGAAGATAGTCACATCTACGCCCAAAACCTTGGAGCGCTGAACCAGGGAAGATAGGTCTTTCTTGACCTTGTACAGGTGTCCATGGGTCAGATATATGCGCCGGGAACCGACGGCCAGCATCTCTTCGGAAGGCCCCTTGACCATGTAGTCGCAGTTGCCGGTAACGCCCACCGCCTTGACACCGAGGACAGAACCGATCCTTTGCGCGTCTTCGTAGAAGTCGCCTGCGTGCAGCAGCAATTCGGCCCCCTTCAAGAGCGGCAGGCAAAGGTGTACCCGGCTAAGGTCGCCGTGGGTATCCGACATAACCCCTATGATCAAAGAGACCCCTCTCCCAGTATGGCGGGCAGAGCCTTTTCGAGAGCTCGCCGCCTGTGGCTCACCGAGTCCTTCTCGGCGGCGGAGGCCTCCCCCAAGGTCTTCCCTATCTCGGTGGCAAAGAACAGCGGGTCATATCCGAACCCGTTGGTCCCGCGGTATTCGTCTATGATGATGCCCTCAACCGAACCTTCGGTCTCGACCACCGCTCCGTTGGGTCCGTACACCGCGATGGCGCACCGGTATCTTGCTGTTCGACGGTCAAGTGGAACATCCTTCAGCTTCTCGAGAAGAAGGGCGTTATTATCGGCGTCATCGCCTGTGCGGGAAAAGCGGTGTGACTTGACTCCGGGAGCGCCGCCCAGCCAGTCCACCTCAAGCCCGGAGTCCTCTCCAAGGCAAAGAATCCCTGACTGGCTCGCCGCCTCTCGAGCCTTCTGTCTGGCGTTTTCAGCGAAAGTAGTGCCGGTTTCCTCGACGTCCTTGAGGCCTACCTCATCCGCTCGCAAGATATCCCACTCAACATCGGGGGCCAACTCGGTGAAGAGCCTGAGAAACTCCCTGGTCTTCCCCGGGTTCTTGGTGGCCAGCACCAAGGTTATTCTGCGTTTACTCACTCGCGGTTCTATTCTCCCTTACTGCCCGGATTCACAGGTTTGTGTTTGCCGATGGTCTCGGCGATATCGCCCAGGGCTTCCTTTTGGCGGTCCATCAACTGGCGGATACCGCTTTCCGCCAAGGACAAGAGGTCAGATAGCCGCCGCCTATCAAAGGGGGCGTGCTCACCAGTGCCCTGTACCTCGATGAACTCCCCTTTTCCTGTCATGACGACGTTCATGTCCACTTGCGCGGTGGAGTCCTCAGCGTAGTTAAGGTCAAGCACGGGATTCCCGTCCACGACGCCGACGCTGACGGCCGCTATGTAGTCCAGAATCGGAGGGATCTGCCAGTTTTCCTTCTTGGCTACGGAGTCCAAGGCTAAAGCGAGGGCCACAAATCCTCCCGTGATGGAGGCCGTCCTGGTCCCTCCATCTGCCTGGATCACGTCGCAGTCGATCCAAAACGTGCGCTCGCCCACGGCCGAAAGGTCTACCGCCGCCCTGAGGCTCCTTCCGATAAGCCGCTGGATCTCCACGGTCCGCCCACCCGGCTTGCCGCGGCTGACTTCGCGAGGAGTCCTCGTCAGTGTGGCGCCCGGGAGCATGGAGTACTCGGCGGTGATCCAGCCTGAAGAGGTCCCTTTCAAGAACGGGGGGACCCTCTCTTCTACGGTTGCCGTGCAGATTACCTTTGTATCGCCCGCTTCAACGAGGCACGAACCTTCGGGGTACTTCAGGAACCTAGGGGTGATCTTCACCGGCCTAAGGTCACCGGGAGCCCGGCCGTCTATTCTCATGACTTCCACCTCTTGCCCTTCATCATTTCGTCATTCTGCGGTACGGCGACACGCCGCCCTTGACAGATTTCGTCTCCAGGACTGTCACGAAGCATCCGGGCGAAAACTCCTCTATCAGGGACATCAAAGTGGGCAGAGTCTTCCTGTCCGCAGAAACGAGCATAACCATCTTCTCGCCGGTCATACCTTCTCCGGTAAGGACGGTTACCCCGAATCCCATGGTCCTCATTGCCTTAAGGAGTTCGTCTTGAGTGCCGGGGTTGGGGATCACTTCGAGCGCCACATGTCCCAACGCCAGCTTCTCCTCTATGAAGCTCCCCAAGAGAGTGCCGCAGGCAAAACCGAGCCCGTAAGCAACTATCTTCCACGGGTCGTTTATGTTCTTCATGATGCGGCTCAACGCGGTGATGTAGATTGATGCCTCAATAAAGCCGATGGCGGCCGCCGGATACCTCTTGCCTTTCACGACAAGGATCATCCTGACAGTAGCCAAGCTAACGTCGCAGATACGGGCAATGAAAATGAGGATGTATTCGAGGAACACCCAGCGCACCCCTTTTTGGCTACCGGCTCCGTCCGCAGGCGCTAATCCGGGTGGTTACGGGTTCACTTTCTCCGAAAACATAAGAGAGTGCAGCCTGTCAAGGGACTGGGCCAATTGAGTTTTTTCTTCTTCGCTTAGTTTTTCAAGCATGGAGGCCACGTACCGCCTCCTGGCGGAGAGGACCTCGGTGATGACCTGCTGGCCTTTCTCAGAGACCGCGAGCCTGATCACCCGGCGGTCCTGAGTATCTCTGTTCCTTACGATAAAACCGTTCTTCTCCATCCTGTCGATGAGATCCGTAGCCGTTGAGCAAGCCAGCATGAGCTTTTCGCACAGCTCGCCCATGGTCATATGTTCTTTTTCCTTAAGCGCCAAAAGAGCATTAAACTGGGGATTCGTTATCCCAAAATCGGCAAGGATGTCCCGGCCGCGCCTCTTCACAATAAACGCTACGCGCCTCAAAAGCCGCTCGACTTTCACTACTGACTCGTCGAATACTTCCGGCTCCGGCATGGCCGAGTACCCCCTGTGTAATGCCCGCTGTTTCAGGATTTGGTGGAGGCGGAGGGAATCGCACCCTCGTCCGCAGACAACCCGGTTTCAGTCTCTACGAGCGTATCTCCGGTTTTAGTCTCGCGAACCGCGGCGCCCCGGAGCGGGCTCCGCTATCCGCCAGCCGGGAATTGCTTTCCCTGAAGGGTCCCCGACATCCCCCTGCAGGTATCTCTTCTGCGTGACGGCGACTCGAGGATAGAAGAGAAGTCTCCCCGGTCACCGAGCAGCCGTCTTAGGCTGCTAGAGCGTAATTGGTATTGGCTCTTGTATTTTTGCCGCTTTAATGGGCACGGCTCCCATGCTCGCTGCTCAAACCCGACTACCTACGTCGAACCTGGTCGCCCCCAAGCATAACAACACGCCATGCGGCGTCCTAACTCATGTTAACACGAGGACGGGTGGCGTTCAAGGTGGCTAAGTGGTCGAGAACTGACGACTTCGGAGCGCGGAGTCATCAGCCGGAGACAAGGATTAGACAAGGGGGCTACTCATACCGCCGGTCCCGTCCGCGCACGGCGCGGCGGCTTTCCATGGCCTGCTCCCGCTCTTTTATGGCCTCGCGCTTGTCGTAAATCTTCTTACCGCGGGCGAGGGCCAATTCAACCTTGACCCTGCCGTCTCTGTTGAAGTAAAGGGACAGCGGAACCAGGGTATAGCCTCTTTCCGCCACCTTGGACTGGAGCTTCCTGATCTCGCGCTTGTGCAGGAGCAGTCGCCTAGGGCGCAAGGGGTTGTGATTGAACCTGGAGGCGGGCTCGTACTGGTCTATATGGGCGTTCTGAAGTATGACCTCTCCGCCCACGATCTCAGCGTAGCTGTCGTTCAGACTTACCCTCCCGGATCTCAACGACTTGACTTCGGTACCAATCAAAGCTATTCCGGCTTCGACGGTGTCTTCGATGTAGTAATTGTGCCGGGCCCTCCGGTTCTGGGCTATGGTTTTCTGTTGTTCGAGTCTGGACTTATCCATACCTTATCCTCCGGTGCTACGGACCCCGCTCTTTCCTACTCTAGAACTCCAGCTAGTGCCAGTACGCTGCACGGCCTCCCGGTTTAATTCACGAACCCCTGCAATCCCAACTCGTCGCTTATTCGCTGTATGCTGTGACCTCCGGGGCGAGCCAGCTTAACAACTACAACCCAGTTCGCCGCCCATGCCCGCATGGCCCCCGGAGCCAGCTAGATGAGCAACTACAGCCCCAGTTCCTTGCTTATTCCCTGCATGGCCTCCAAGCCAAGCTCGATGAACCTGCGCAGCTCCATTCCGAAGTCCGAACAAGCCTTAATGATCTCCCTGTTGGCTCCGCGGGCGAAGGACTTCTCCCCCATCCTGTGTAGCACGAAGTCGGCGTCGATGCCTTCAAGTTTCTTGCCGGGAGAAATCAGCGCCGCGGCCACGATGAGCCCCGTGAGAGGGTCGGCCGAGTACAAGACTTTGTCCATCAGGGATTCCCTGGGTATCCCGTGGGCCTCATTGTGAGCCTCCACGGCGTGGACGATTTCTTCGTCATAGCCCAGCTCCCTGGCGATCTTTCCAGACAACAGGCTGTGGGTGTGCGGGTCGTCCTTGGTCTCTTCGTAGTCGATGTCGTGCAAGAGCCCCGCCGCGCCCCAGCGCTCTTCGTCCTGTCCCAATTCCCGCGCCAAACGACGCATGACGGCTTCTACCGCAAGGATGTGCTTAAAAAGGTTCTTCGTGGGCACTCTCTTCCGGACTTCTTCCACCAGTTCGTCACGCGTCATGTAAAGCCACCTCGTCTTTTTTTACGAATTCTACCTTAAGGCTTGGCCGAACACCAGAGCGGCGAAACTCATCGGTCTTGACCTATCATCGGCAGTGACCTGTCATCGGTCATAACCTGGCATGGGTTTCAACCTGGCACCGGTGTTGACGGTGTTGTTACCTGAACACCGACGCGAATACCAGGGCGACTATGCTCATCAGCTTGATGAGGATGTTGATCGACGGACCCGCGGCGTCCTTGCAGGGGTCTCCCACGGTGTCGCCAATGACAGCGGCAGCGTGGACAGTAGTGCCTTTTCCACCGAGATTTCCGGCCTCGCTGTACTTCTTGGCGTTGTCCCAGGCGCCTCCGGCGTTAGCAAGCATTAGGGCCAAAAGCACTCCGGTGACCGTAGCGCCGGCCAAGAGCCCCGCAAGCGCGCCTTTGCCCAAGAAAAACCCTGTCAGCAAGGGGGCCGCTACCGCCAGAAGTCCGGGGACAACCATCTGCCGCAAGGCGCCGGCCGTCGCGATGTCCACGCACTTGGCGTAGTCCGGCATGGCCTTGCCTTCTACCAGCCCGGTAATCTCCTTGAACTGACGCCTGACTTCCTCCACCATGTGCAGGGCGGTGATGCCTACAGCTTCCATGGCCAGGGACGCGAAGAAGAACGGAAGCATGGCGCCTGTAAGCAACCCGGCGATCACTTCGGGACGCATCAAGTCGATGACAGAAAGCCCCGAAGCCTGGGAAAACGCGGAGAAAAGGGCCAACGCGGTCAAAGCCGCAGAACCGATGGCCAACCCCTTGCCCAAAGCCGCGGTGGTATTGCCCAACGAGTCCAAAGCGTCGGTAGTCTGGCGCACTTCTTCCGGTTGGTTAGTCATCTGGGCTATGCCGCCGGCGTTGTCCGCGATCGGGCCGTAGGCGTCTACCGCGACAGTCATGCCCGTGGTCGACAGCATACCGACTGCCGCCAAAGCGACTCCGTACAGTCCGCCAAACCCGCTAATGTATCCGAACTTGTACGCGACCAGAATCGCCGCCGAAATCAAGAGGACGGGTACCGCCGACGACTTCATACCGATGGCAAGTCCCTCAATAACGTTTGTGGCCGCGCCGCTTCTGGACGACTCGGCAATCTTTCGCACAGATTTGTAGTCAGCAGATGTGTACAACTCAGACAGTAGCCCGATTGCGAACCCCGAGGTTATTCCGGCCAAGACAGGGACGAACAAGCCGTACGCGCCCGTGCCGATCCTTATGATGATCAGCGAACCTGCCAAGGTGAGGGCGCTCGACAAGAATGAACCCAGCCTCAAGCTGGCAGCGGGATCCCTTCTTCCCGTCCTGACCACCATCACGCTCAACATGGAAGCCAGCACGCCGACCGCCGAGATCAGGAGAGGCATGACTATCCCTACCTTGACCAGAACCGGATCAGGCAGGAACCCTCCTACGGCCATGGCGGCCACAATGGAACCCACGTACGATTCAAAAAGATCGGCTCCCATTCCGGCCACGTCGCCCACGTTGTCGCCCACGTTGTCCGCTATTACCGCGGGGTTGCGGGGGTCATCCTCAGGGATGCCGGCCTCGACCTTACCGACGATGTCCGCTCCAATGTCGGCCGCTTTGGTGTAGATGCCGCCGCCCACCCTCGCGAAGAGGGCAATGGAGCTTGCTCCAAACGCAAAACCGTTAACCACTCCGAAGGACGTCGGGTCTTCCACGTTCCCGAACACCGCGTATATGACACCCAGGCCTAGCAGTGCCAAACCAACAACCGTCATGCCCATGATCGCGCCGCCGGAAAAGGCAACGTTAAGAGCAGAAGTACGGTCCTTTTTGGCGGCGTTGGTGGTACGGACGTTGGCCTTGGTGGCGGTCCTCATTCCCACGTAACCCGCCAGTCCGGACGTAAGAGCGCCGCATATGAAGGCGATGGCCATCTCGGGCCTCACTAGCTCCCTGGGCGTCAGGTAGCCCGCGGCAGCGATTATGATCGACACGACGGCGACAAATACTACGAGCGTTACGTATTCACGGCGCAAAAAAGCCATGGCGCCCATTTCGATGGCGTTGGACACTCTCTGCATATCTTGGCTGCCCGGGTCAACTCTAAGGACCCTGGAGCGAAGATAAGCTGTGAAAAGCAAAGCAATTATGCCTGCTATAGGGGCGACATACGCCCATTCTAGAGTAATCACAAGCAAAAGCCCCTTTCCACGCTGCCACATGGTCAATATGTCCCAAGGAGTGTGGGCGTATCAATGAGGTACATCTCGGGGGCGTTGGCGCCCCCGAGATGCTTTGTTAAGTAGATCGTGCCTAATTGGTCAGCGGCGCAGGATCGTCAGTCCGATGGAAGTCACTACAAAAGCGACCGCAAGATAAACGGTAAGTCTGGCTAATAGAGCTTCCCGTCCTCTAGCCTTGCGCATCGCGGGGCTTTCGCCACCGCCACCTACGATGCCCAGACCGGCGCTCCGGCTTGGCTGAAGCATCACCGTTCCGATCAGTCCAAGAGTGATCAGCCAGTGAAGCACCCTTACCAAATTCAAGAGCACATCTTTCAACTCCTCTTAAGCAATGCCCGTAAGACCCCTAATGGTTCTATCCCTGATGGCTTTATAAATTCTAAACCAAACAGCCTTTAGAGTCTACCGGAAAGAACTCTTTGCCCTCCGTAAAGGGCTTCGGCGCCGAGTTCTTCCTCGATCCTGAGGAGCTGATTGTACTTGGCCACTCTCTCGCTGCGGCTCGGAGCTCCCGTCTTGATCTGTCCGCCGCCGGAAGCGACGACCAGGTCGGCTATGAAGGAGTCCTCGGTCTCGCCTGACCTGTGGGAGACCAGCCACCTGTACCCGGCGCATCTTGCCGTGTCTATGGCCTCAAGGGTCTCGGTGAGGGTTCCCACCTGGTTGAGCTTGATTAGGACCGAGTTTCCGGCGCCCATGGCGATTCCTTTTTCAATCCTGGAACGCTGCGTCACAAACAGGTCGTCGCCGACTATCTGAATCTCGTCGCCCAGAAGCTTGGTCATGATGACCCAGCTCTCCCAGTCGTCTTCCGCGAGGCCGTCCTCGATGCTGACGATTGGGTACGCTTTGACCCATCCCTGGTACTTGGCCACGAGTTCGGCGCCGTCTCCCTGCCAGCCTTCGCCTTCCAGCACGTAATTGCCGTCTTTCAGGAACTCGGAAGCCGCGGCGTCGATGGCCAGGTAGCAGTCGCGTCCCGGAGCGTATCCAGCCTTCTTGATGGCGACTGTCAGAAGCTCCAGTGCTTCTTCGTTGGACTTCAGGTCGGGCGCGAACCCGCCTTCGTCTCCCACCGCTGTGCTGAGGCCCTTGGACTTCAGGACCGACTTAAGAGCCTGGTAGATTTCGCACGCCATCTGGGCCGCTCCGGCGAAGCTGCCGGCGCCGGCGGGAACAATCATGAACTCCTGGATGTCAACGTTGTTGTCGGCGTGCTTGCCGCCGTTCAGGACGTTCATGAAAGGAACAGGAAGAACACGTGCGGATACTCCGCCCAAATACCTGTACAACGGTTGTCCGGTGGACTGGGCGGCCGCTGAAGCGACGGCCAAGGATACGGCCAAAGTCGCGTTGGCTCCCAGGTTCGACTTGTTGGGCGTGCCGTCCAGCTTAATCATGGCGCGGTCTATCTGGGCCTGAGCCGTAGCTTCCATACCGATGATTTCCGGACCTATGACTTCGGTGACGTTCTTGACGGCTTTCAGCACGCCCTTGCCGCCGTAAGCTTTCTCTCCGTCCCTAAGCTCCAACGCCTCGTAGGTGCCGGTGGACGCGCCCGAAGGCACCATGCCGCGTCCGAAGGAGCCGTCACTCAAGAGCACGTCCGCCTCGAGAGTGGGGTTTCCGCGGGAGTCTAGAATCTGCCGTGCCTTTACATCAATAATCTCAGCCATTCGCAAGACCTCCAACAGGTGTCTCAGGTGTGTCAGGGTGTCTCAGATGTCACTAGCAAACTGTCTCTGTCCATCTCCGGCGGCTTCGGAAGTCCCAAGAGCTCAAGTACCGTCGGAGCGACGTCAGCCAAGATACCGGGCCGCAAGGTCCGGCCGTACTTGTCCCCCACCAAAATGCAGGGTACGGGGTTGTGGGAGTGATAGGTGTGGCCGCCTTCGTCCGTGGGCCCTACGTCTTCCACGTTTCCGTGGTCGGCGATTACGAGAGCGACGCCTCCGGCTTCCTCGATGGCCTCAAGCAGCATCCCGAGGCACTCATCCACCGCCTCAAGCGCCTTCACGGCAGCCTCGAAGACGCCCGTATGCCCTACCATGTCCGGGTTGGCGTAGTTCAGAACTATGAGGTCGTACTTGTTCTCGCGGATCTTCGCGACGACCTCCCGGGTCACAGCGTACGCGCTCATCTCTGGCGCTTCGTCGTAAGTGGCGCAGTGTCTGGGCGACGGGATTAGGATCCGGTCCTCGCCGGGGAATGGGTCGTCTTTCTTGCCGTTCAGGAAAAAGGTAACGTGGGCGTACTTCTCCGTCTCAGCGGCCCTCAACTGCTTGAGCCCTGCCTTGGACACCACTTCTCCCAGGGTGTTGTCCAGGGTCAACGGGAGGTACGCGTAATGGCCCGATAGATCTTCTTCATACTTCATCAACCCGCAGAAATACACGTCGGGCTTGGGGCCCCGATCGAAACCTTGAAAGTCGTCATCTGTGAAGGCGTGGCTCAACTCCCTGGCCCTGTCCGCCCTGTAGTTGAAGAAGATAACCGAGTCTTTCGGACGGATGATCCCATCTTCGCCCTGCAACAGGCGAGTGGGGACTACAAACTCGTCGTGCACGCCCTTGGAATAGGAGTCTTCAAGGGCTTGACGCCACCCAGAAGCGCTGGGCCCCTCTCCCTTGAAGAAGAGTTTCCAGGCCGTCTCGACTCTCTCCCACCGCTTATCCCTGTCCATGGGGTAGTAACGGCCGGAGATGGACGCTATCTTGCCCGTGCCCAGCCTCTTCATCTCTTCCTCGAGGCGGGCAAGGTAGGTCCCCGCGGACGTGGGAGGCACGTCGCGCCCGTCCAAGAACGCGTGGACATACACTTTGGTGAGACCGTGCCGTCTGGCAAGCTCCAATAAGGCGTAGAGGTGGTCTTCCAGGCTGTGGACTCCCCCGTCCGAAACCAACCCCATGAGGTGCAGGGCCGACGAATGCCTCTTCGCGTTCTCCACGGCCTCAACCAGGACTGGGTTGGTGAAGAACTCCCCGCTCTTGATCTGCATGTTGAGCCTGACCACGTCCTGGTAGACGATCCTCCCGGCACCTATGTTCAGGTGGCCTACGTTGGAGTCTCCCATTTGGCCGGGCATCAGTCCGACAGCCTCCGCGGAAGCTTGGAGCATGGAGTTAGGACAAGTCTCAAGCAACCGGCGAAAGACCGGGGTATTCGCTACTGTACAGACGCTGGGCTCTTTGCCGCAAAGCCCCCACCCGTCCAAGATCACCAGCGCCACAGGCTTCTGCCTCTGGACCGACACGTCTACTCCCCCTGTCCGAAGTCCTTTGGGGCGACTCTCGTCTTAAGAACCTCGGAGACTATGCGCAAGAACTCTTCAGGGTCAAGGCTGGCCCCGCCGATAAGCGCCCCGTCGATCGTCTCTTTGACCATAAAGCCCCTGATGTTGCCCGACTTCACGCTGCCGCCGTACAACACGCGGACGTCCGCGGCGGCGTCCCCAAACATCTTCCCCATGGTGTCCCGGATGCTGTCTATGACTTCTTCCGCGTCGTCGGGCTTGGCCTCTTTACCGGTGCCGATGGCCCAGACCGGCTCGTAGGCGATAACCACCGATGCGATTTCCTCGGGTTTCACCGCCGAGAGGCCCTGCTCGGTCTGCCTCCTGCACAGCTCCAGAGTCTGGCCGGCTTCCCTTTCCTCGAGCGTCTCGCCGACGCAGAGGATGGGCTTGAGCCCGCAATCCAGGGCCGCGCGGACTTTCTTCCCTATTACCTCGTCGGTTTCGCCCAGGATGTGGCGCCTTTCAGAGTGGCCGACGATGACGTACTCGCACCCGCAATCCTTCAGCATTAGGCCGGAAACCTCTCCGGTGTACGCGCCCTTCTTCTCCCAGCTCAGGTTCTGTGCTCCGACCTTGACCTCGGTGTTGGCCAACGCCGCCGACACAGCCGGCACGGCGGTAAACGGAGGGCATATCAGGATTTCCGGCCATCCTCGTTTCCTGGTTTCATCTGATAGGAGAGGGTTCAGCCCGGACACAAAAGCCAAGGCTTCCCCTACCGTCTTGTTCATCTTCCAGTTGCCTGCTACCAGCGGTACTCTCACTTCAACGCCCTCCTGTTTACCAAAAGTCCCGTTTGCTCTGGCAGTTCTGGTTCAGTTCACTTTGGTCACGTTCGCACTGATCTGGCTCACACAGATCTCGTTCACATTGGTCCCGCTTACTCTGCTGCAGTTCTGTAGTCCCGTGAGTCATATCTGGTCTGATTCAGACGCCCCGAAGGGCGAGCGCCAAAGGGCAACCGTCAGGGGCCGCACCCTATCCCCTGACGGCAGTTGCATCCAATCTATCTAGGCGTCCTTTAGGGCGGCTACTCCGGGTAGGACCTGGCCCTCCAGGAACTCCAGGGAAGCGCCGCCTCCCGTGGAGAGGTGGCCGATCTTGTCCGCCAAACCGGACATCTCGACCGCGGCCAGTGAATCGCCGCCTCCTACTACGCTAAGCCCGTCAACCTGGGCTACGGCAGCGGCCATTTCCATGGTGCCGCCCCTGAAAGCCTCCAGCTCGAATAGGCCAACAGGACCGTTCCAGAAGACGGTCTTGGACTTCTTAATGATCTCGGCGAAGGCCTTCCTGCTCTCAGGCCCAATGTCCAGTGCCATCTGATCGTCGGGTATCTCCGAGACAGGGACGACCTGCACGGGCACGCCGACTTCGGGCTTGGGAGCCACGACGACGTCCACCGGCAGATAAACTTGTTTCCCGAGGCTCTTGGCCTTTTCCATGATGGCGTTGGCTTCGTCCACCAGTCCGGGCTCGGCCAAAGACTTGCCAACCTTGTGGCCCTGGGCCAAAAGGAAGGTATTGGCCATGCCGCCGCCAATCACGAGGGAATCGACCTTCTCAAGGAGGTTCTTTAGAACGCTCAGCTTGTCAGAGACCTTTGCCCCGCCGATGACAGCGGTAAAGGGCTTCTCCGGGGATTCCAGAAGCTTTCCGAGGCTGGACAGCTCCTTCTCCATCAAGAATCCGGCATATCCCGGCAAGAAGGCCGCGACGCCGGCAGTTGACGCATGAGCCCTGTGAGCGGTTCCGAAGGCGTCATTGATGTAGACCTCTCCCAGCGACGCCAACTCCTTGGAAAAGTCAGGGTCATTGCCCTCTTCCTCCGCGTGGAAACGGAGGTTCTCCAGGAGGACGATGTCGCCCGGCTGCATAGCCATGACGGCCGTCTTTACTTCCTCACCGACACAGTCTCTCAAGTGCTTGACAGGGGCACCAATGAGCTCGGACAGTCTTGCGGCTACGGGACCCAAACGCAGGTCCTCAACGACCTTGGCTTTCGGGCGCCCCAGGTGGGACATAAGGATTACTTTGGCGCCTTGTTCCTTCAGGTAAGTGATGGTGGGCAACGCCGCCCGTATGCGGGTGTCGTCAGTGACTACCCCGTTCTTCATGGGCACGTTGAAGTCTACCCGAACAAGACACCGTTTTCCTTTGACATCGGCTTGTCTAACGCTGGCTTTGGCCACGTCAAAGCCTCCTTTCAGAACCATTCAACTCAGAGCCATACAACTCAAAGCCATACAACTCAGTGCCACACGGCTCAGAGAGCCATCAGCCTCCGAGCTTTACAGTTCCGAGCGATTCGGCTTAGAGTCCCTTGGAAATGATGAAGCTTACGAGGTCAACCAACCTCTCGCTGTAGCCCCACTCGTTGTCGTACCAAGCGACTACCTTGGCCAGATCGCCGAGGACCATGGTGGAGAGCCCGTCTACCATCGAAGACTCGCGCATTCCCTTGAAGTCGGTTGAAACCAAGGGAGCGTAGGTGATGCCGAGGATCCCCTTGAGCGGACCGGCGGCGTACTCTTCCATGACCTTGTTGATCTCTTCGGCTGTCGCGGGCTTGGAGAGCCGCACCGCCAAGTCAACCACGGACACGGTCGGAGTCGGGACGCGGAAAGCCATTCCGTTGAGCTTGCCCTTTAGCTCGGGAAGAACCAAGGACACGGCCTTCGCGGCGCCTGTAGTGGTCGGAATTATGTTCTGTCCAGCGGATCTGCCCCTACGCAGGTCCTTGTGGGGGAAGTCCAAAGTGACCTGGTCGTTGGTGTAGGCGTGAATGGTGGTCATCAAGCCGTTCTCGATGCCGAACTTCTCGAGAAGAACCTTGGCGACCGGAGCAAGTCCGTTGGTGGTGCAGGAAGCGTTTGAAATCACGTGATGAGCGGCAGGATCGTACTTGTCCTGGTTAACGCCCATAACTATGGTGATGTCCTCACCTTTCGCAGGAGCCGAGATGACGACTTAGATCGGAAGAGCACACGTCTGAACTCCAGTCACGGCTACA
>ENA-UPSB01001477-UPSB01001477.1-bioreactor-metagenome-genome-assembly--contig:-NODE-1477-length-27271-cov-38.832562_pt1 | contig 27271 bp, 28 predicted proteins | sample MGYA00238182_ERZ773286 | MGnify/ENA primary metagenome ERZ773286 (study PRJEB29026, sample SAMN07631240) | bioreactor metagenome | isolation source: Switchgrass digestor | place: USA: Dartmouth...
ACTGAGATTGTAAAAGAAAAAGTAAGTTAGTGTCCAATATTAAGGGGCCAAAGCAATGCCTGGTTCAACGGTTTTATTGCGACCAATTTGACAATTTCCGGATTTGAATCAAGTAAAAAAGCTTTTTTAGGAACTTACGGCGATATAACAGCACCGGAAACAGTGGTGAAAGGAGCCTGTACCAATTCTCTTGCAGCTTGTGAGTTGATGGTAGGGGTTTTGGAAAATACAATAATTCTTAAGCATGGAGAAAAAATACGATATGATGTAATCGTTGGGGCAACGGATTCAAAAGCAACAGCAATAAAATATGCAGAAAAACTTTTTCAATCCGGTAAGATTGAAAAGGACTTTAAAGAATTAATTGACTCCAAGAAAAAAATGGTGAATGATATTTACATCCAAACTCCTGATGAAAAAGTGAATTATATTACTAATGCCTGGGTTAAGCAACAGGTACAGTTATGTGCAGAAGTAGGAAGAGCTACAGGAAAGGGATTTAGGGACCAACTTCAGGATTCGTGGGCAGTTGCAATTTTTAATCCACAATTGGCAAAAGAAAAAATTATTGAAACGTTAAAATATGAATATAAGGATGGGAGATGTGTTAGAGGATGGCTTCCACTCGATCATCATATCTATTCAGATGGCCCTACCTGGATAGCACCAACTATCAATGCTTACATAAAAGAAACCGGGGACACAGAATTTCTTCATACGGTAGTCCCTTATCTTGATGAGGGAGAAGGAACTATATGGGAGCATATCTTAACTGCGGTGAGATATTCTTCTGAGGACCTTGGGGAAAGGAATTTGGTCCTGGCTCATGATGGTGATTGGAATGATTCTTTGAATGGAATTGGTATAGGAGTCAAAGGAGAAAGCGTTTGGACTTCAATTGCGCTATATTTTGCATTGCACAATACAGCTGAAATGGCACGTGAAATCTTAAAAGATGAAACTATTGAGAAAGAAATGTTGGAAAGAGCCGGCAGAATAAAAACAGCAATTAATGATACAGGCTGGGATGGAGAGTGGTACCTTGCAGGGTACAATGATGCCGGACAAAAAGTGGGAAGTCATACTGAATCAGAAGGCAGCATCTATCTGAACAGTCAGACATGGGCCATTATGGCAGGGGTTGCTGAAGGAGAAAAATTGCAAAAATGCATAAAAGCTATTGATGAAAGATTAGATTCTCCTTATGGACCACTAACTTTATATCCTCCATATACTTCATATAATCCATCCATTGGCAGATTAACCGGTTTCGTACCGGGGATATGGGAGAATGGGACACCTTACTGTCATGGAGGTTCGTTTAAAATTGTTGCTGATTGTTGTATCGGAAGGGGAAACGAAGCTTACAAAACCCTTAAAAAGATTATGCCGGATAGTGATGAAAATCCGTCTGATTATTCCGGATGTGAACCTTATGTATTTACCAACATGTATTTCGGCCCTGATAATCCAAGAGCCGGACAAACCGCTTTTGCCTGGGTAACAGGAACTGCAGGCTGGATGTTTAGAGCGGTAATTCAATATATGTTAGGATTCTATCCGGGTTATGATTATTTTGAAATTAAGCCATGTATTCCTGAATGGTGGCAGGAATGTTTTATGAAAAGATTGTTTAGAGGAGATACTTATTTAGTGAATATCATAAATAAAAACAGAGGTCAGCATAAAGTGAAGCGTATTCTTGTTGATGGCAGAGAAGTCAAAGGTAATAAAATTAAAATATTTAATGATGGAAGTGAGCATCAAATTGTAGTTGAAATGGAGTAGACATGTTTGGTAACCGTTTTGTTTTGGAAACAAGGATGGTGCAACGTCCAATGTTGGTGTAACGTTCTATATTGATAACGTTTATATCTCCAATACACCGGATGTTCCGACGGATGTCACAGCGGTTGCCGGAGATGCATCTGCAACGGTATCCTTTACATTACCGGCATATACAGGAGTGTATATTGACCCGGTCACATATGAACAAAGCACTTCGATAACTAGCTATACCGTAACCTCTAATCCGGGAGGAATTACTGCAAGCGGCACAACGAGCCCCATTACCATGACAGGGATTGATAATAATACAACGTATACCTTTACTGTTACAGCAAATAATGCCGCCGGAGCAGGCACCCCTTCAGAACCTACGAGTCCTGTAACTACGACAGCTAACTATATCGATCTTAATATCAACGGCGATTTCACAACGACTATAAATCCATGGCTTCTTGGAACTGCGAATGGTGGTACCGGAGCACTCACAAGGGATGTGGACGAAGAGGGTAACGCATGGTTAAAATTAGATGTAACAAGCACAGGGGCATCACAAGACTATGGGAATGTATATGCTTATAGCAATCTGGCGGGCGCAATAACCAAGTCGAAAGTTTATAGGCTTACATTTAAAGCAAAATCGACTGCTGTGAACAAGTCTTTCGAAGTTTTGATTTGTGACTCCACGGGTGCTAAGACCATAAAGTATATTTCGGGACTGAATACCGGTCCTATCAAAACAGAACCGGTTTAACACCTAAACCGATACATTTAATTATTGCGGTTTATGAAGGGAACAAATTATTAGGTTGTAATATCACTACGCCTCCAAATGAAGATGCTGTGGTAAATCCGGGAGAATCATTAAAACTGACTGCATCAATTGATTTGAACAATTCCCAGTACGACGGATATGATAAGGTTAAAGCCTTTGTATGGGGGGAAGGCATCACGCCTCTCTGTAAGAATTTGCAGATGAGAAGTGAGTAGTTTAAAAATTCTGGCAATTGGAAACAGCTTCAGTGAAGATGCCACTAAATGGTATATCAGATTGCCAAAGAGTACGGTGTGGATGAGGTTATAATCGGACAGGTGGCTGCAGCTTTGCTATACACTGGAACAATGCTCAAAATAACAATGCTTCATATACCTATTCAAAAATACAACAGGTTCATGGACATCACAGGGTTAACCTGGATGCGTGCGCTAACAGGAAAATCCATTGATAATGTATCAAACGTTACAAACAGTGGAGAAATTCCTGATAATTTATTATACGAGAAGCTGTTAATGCAGCAATTGAAAAACCTTTTGAAGTAACACGGTCAAGTTATCTAAAAGATTTCTGATTCTATGAAATTTAGCCTACTGAAGATGAAATTAATGCGTACCTGATTTCCGTGCAGGAGGAGATACAATTCATTTGCTATTGATAAGGTATCTATTACTGAAAGCCCAGATCCGACACCAATACCGGAAGATACTTTTACTTCTTAATGTAGACGATTATATTGTTATTAGGCAATACCGGATGAAAAGATCATTACTTTCGATATACCTATTCCACATGATTTGATTATAAGTAATATGCCAGTTACTGTGGCAAAATCATATCAGGCAAATAAACAAATTTACAATTGTGGCATGCAAGATATTACTTTTACAGCTGTAGATGGTGAAGCTGGTGTAAATCCGAAGAATAAGTCTATAGGTACTACATTGCAGATAAAAGGACTTCATAATGGATATTTTAAGAATATTGATATTGCAAGTTTTCGTAGCATTGCTTTTGGCACAACTTATAGCACCATGATAACTTTCGAGAACTGCAAGGCTCAAAATGCACAAAATTGTGGCGGTGGTGGAGCTGGATATGGTTTCTACATTAGAGGGCAAAATATGTTATACAAAAATTGTTATGCATATAAAGTAAGACATGGGTATACTACAGCTTCGCCACAAACTAGTAATATTGTTATAAAGGATTGTGTTTCAGACTCGTATACTTTAAATCCTGAAACTTTTAAAGATGAAGCCATAGATGATACTCATGTAAAATATTCACATGGGATATTATATGACAATCACTATGCTAATAAAGCAGGTTTGGTCAACACTAATAGAGGCACTGAAAGTACTCTTGCATACGAGACTTGTGGATGGAGCATCGTTTGGAACTACAAAAATGAAGGCTACAATACAAAAGATCCGGATCCAAATGATCCTAATAAATTTGCGAATGATAATGCACGTAATCTTTTAGGAATCACTCCAGCTGAATATGGAATTGTAGTAGGGGCTCATGCCGGTAGTGGACCTGATGGAATTAGGGTTCAAGATGGATATTCACGTTATCCTGTTAAAACAAGTGGTCAAACGGTAACCGATCCAAGTTTGCATGTGGGGAGTAATTCCAACAGGGTGCTTTTCGAAGGAGTTGGAAAAAGAGAATTACACTCCTTATATGATATTATGTTTTCTAAGAGAGCAAAATTAACTCATTAAACAGGTTTTTGGTGCGTAAATAAACAAACATACTTTTTTAGGGTCATGGAACTACGCCGTTAAAAATGTTTTGTACTTTTGCAAATGGCAGGCATATAATTCTGGTAACAGGCGGTGAATATATTTCCCGCCTTTTCCTTCGTATTAATGTAAGACTTTTTATACAAATAAAAAATTTTTACTGTTGCATTATAAAAAAGGTAATGATAAAGTTCTCGAGTACATAATTAATAAGTATAAGAACTTTGTCCTGGCAAAAGCAGGAACGTATTTTCTAATTGGTGCAGACTGTGAGGATATTGTTTAGGGGAAAAATTAGTGAGGAGATGAAAAAGTGAATATATTAGTAAGCATGCATAGTAATCTTAGAAAATTATTTTTTGATGCTAATATTTATGAAGAATTAGAGCAAATAGGCAATGTGACTTATAACGAGCTTGCTCGAAACTACACTCCTGAAGAAATGAAACAAGTATTAGAAGATAAAGATGTGGTGATAACCGGCTGGGGCCAGACAAAGATTACTCCGGAAATGGCAGGTGACAAATTGAAATTGGTTGCTCATGTAGGAGGCAGTGTAGGTCCCATTGTAGATGAAAAGCTTTATGATTTAGGTATTAAAGTCGTCAGCGGAAATGAAATTTTTGCATGTTCCGTAGCTGAAGGAGTGATGGCATACATACTTTGTGAACTGAGAAACTTAAATAAGTATTCAACCGCTTTAAAAAATGGTGTTTGGACACCAAATGATGAACAAAATACTCGTTCGTTAAAAGGAAAGACAATTGGTATTGTAAGCCTGGGACGGATATCATCGTACTTGTTAGAAATGTTAAAGCCGTTTCACGTTCATGTGAAACTGTATTCAACACATCCAAATGAAGAAAAAAGAAAGCAATATGGTTTTGAATATGCTTCCCTGGAAGAAATATTTTCAACTTGTGATATTGTTTCGGTTCACACAGCTGCAAATGATGAAACTTATCACATGATCAATGAAGGTCTATTAAAACTTTTAAAACCGGGCAGTTTATTTATCAATACTGCACGTGGAAGTATTGTTGATGAAGATGCTTTAATCAGGCAGCTTGAAACAGGAAGATTCTCTGCTATATTAGATGTTTATACAAAAGAGCCCCTCAGTCCGGACAGTAAGCTTATGAAACTTCCGAATATTACACTTTATCCACATATGGCAGGGCCTGCAACGGATCTTAGAACTTTTATTGCAAGTGAAATGGTAAAAGAAATTAAGCGGTTTGCAGAAGGGAAAGATTTAATATATGAAATCACAAAAGAAATTCATAAAGGAATGACCCAAACAAGATAGGGGCTGATAGGATGAAATTAGCTTTTAGTACTTTGCCATGTATGGATTATGGGGTGAAAGAGCTAATAGCATGTTGCAACAAATTTAATATAGAGGGCATTGAAATCAGAGCTGGCAACGGAAACAGTATTTTAGGTGAAACAGAAGATATTTCATTATTGCAAATAGGAGAAAAATTTGCTCATTCCAATATAAAAGTTTTATGTATAGGATCAAGTGTGTGTTTTAAAGGATATGAACCAAACAAGGTGAAAGAGGCTATTGAAATTATACGGCGGGGAAAATTAGTTGGTGCATGCGGTATCAGAATTTTTTTAGGAAACTTTGCACGAAGATTCGATTCTAAGCGTGACCTCATTGACCATGATGGTATTGTGCGGGCGTTAAAAGAGTTATGCCAATATGATAAATCTTTTTCAATAATGGTTGAAACACATAATGAATATGCTACCGGAAAAATTTTATCGCAGTTAAAAAATGATGTTGCAGAGGACAATTTAAAATTTATTTGGGATATCGTTCATCCCATTGAAGACGGTGAAGATGTAGAAACTACATGGTACTATATTGGTGAACATATTTCTCATTTACATATTAAGGATGGTAGGAAGAGAGAAGACCCGATTTGGCATGATTATGAATATACATTGTTAGGCCAAGGACAACTTCCTATAAAAGATATTTTACATGTATTAAAAAAAGCCGGATTTAAAGGGTTTTTGTCGTTAGAATGGGAAAGCCTTTGGAGAGAGGAATTGAAGCAATATTCAACGGACATGAACTTTTTACTTACCATGTTTCAAAAAACGATTTCTAATTTATTGAGGATGTAAAAAATTTAGACCAGCTACCCAAGTTTTGTATAAACGTGAACTTCAAAATTGTAATTCTTTTACATCCATAATATAACAAGAGGTGAAGTCCAAAACCTGTCGAATTGTTAAGTACCAACAAAAACATTATCAAAGGAGGATTTCACTTATGAAAAATATAATATTTACCACAGGCGAAATGAAAGAAAAAACTTCCGCATGGCTTGCTGCTTTCTTAAAAACAGTTAGTAAAACATCTGCATTTAAGGCTCTGGTGTCACTGCCGGTGTATAATTAACCTATAAAGTCGGAAAAAATTGACCCACACCAAACCAACGGTTACCATAAGAGTATGATGAATTACTTTTATGGGAGATGACCGTGAAAAAATATTTAAGCCAGCTAAAAACAAAGCATGGCCTTAAAGGAAAGACTAGACCATCAGAGCTTGATCCGTTCAAACCAAAAATAAACGAAATGATGGGAAACGGAATTTTTAATTGCGTAGTGATTTTAGAAAGGCTAAGGGAAATGGTCCATAAAACTCCTCTATTTTTGAGATACAATCATTGGAAGAAGTTGAAGAATATTTGAATAAATAGGGGACACCATGTAATGGTGTCCCTCTATACGTATTCATCCTATGCTTTTATTTTGTATTTCTTAAGTGCAGCATTCAAATCTTTTACTAAATTGGACAAATTCTCAGCTGCGGTTTTCATATTTTCAATGGTCTCAATTTGTTGTGCTGTCGTAGCTGCAACTTCTTCACTGGAAGCAGCGGTTTGTTGGGATATGGATGAAATGTTTTCAATGGCCGATACTACATTATTTCTGCCGGTTTCCATTTCTTCCATAGCCGTGCTGACATTATTAACCTTTTGAACAATGTTTAAAATGGTAGATGCAATATTTTTAAATGCGTTGTCTGTTTGATCCACGGCTTCGTTTTGTTTTAATGTGGACATCTTAATATCTTCTACTGATTGCACTGCTATGGCTGTTTCTTCCTGAATGCTTTCAACAAGGTTATAAATTTCTTCAGTTGCTTTTCTACTTTGGTCGGCTAATTTCCTGACTTCGTCTGCAACGACGGCAAAACCTTTTCCTGCTTCACCGGCTCTTGCTGCCTCAATGGCTGCATTTAAAGCAAGCAGATTGGTTTGTTCGGCAATATTTTCTATGGATTCAACGAACTGGCTGATATCCTTAAATTTATTGCTTAAATTTTCAATAACGCCGAAAATTCGTTGAGTGGTTTTTGTATTTTCTTCTGACTTTTCCCGCAGGACTTGAACAGCTTCCATTCCGATTTTATTCAGGTCTTTTATTGCATCCGTTTCAAGGGTAACACTTTTATAAGTTTCCGAAGCGGTATTAATTTGTTCGGATAATTTATCTGCAACGGTCACTCCATGTTGTGATTGAACGGCTTGTTCGGAGGCTCCCTTTGCAATTTCTTCTATAGTACAATTAATCTGTTCCATGGCATTGAAAGCTGCATCAGCAGCCGCATTGACTTGATATGTAGCATTGTTAATTGAATTTACCAGTAAAAAGAAACGCTCTATCAAATTTTTTATATCGTGGAGTATCGAATTAACAATTGGAGACACTTCTCCTATGGCTTCATAGTCCTTAGAAGAAATCAGTTGGGAAAAATCCCCGTTTTTTATTGCCTGCATATCGTTTGTAAATTTTTTAATAACAGCATTTATTCTATAGTTGAATAAGAAAGCGGAGACAAAAAAAGTGATTCCGTTGCAAATAATGGACGCTATAAATATTTCAAATCTTTTAAAAATGACGGCAAATATGATTGGTACCACAACAGCGATTGCAAAAATAATAGGTTTTTGCTTGTCTACTAAAAATTGTGACGTTTTTTTGTTGTTCATTAAAAAATACCTCCCTGTGTCATAACAGTTAATTTATGAATGCGACTCCTTATTTAGAACATTTGATAATATTTAATATTCTATATACAATTAAAAAATCCTTCTGTTATTTTGTCGATTTGTATTTTTTGTAACGAATAGGAAGCTTCTAACTTTTTTTGTTTGATTTCAGAACTTTCTGTAAATGAGTCTCAAGAAGACTGCCTTATGATATGAAGGCTTTTATTTTCGAATATTTTAAATTTTTTATCATATAAATAAATTTGTAACTTGACGGTGCTTATATTATTCGTGTATAATTGTATACAATAATACAAGTAAGCATGTATATATAGTAAAGGGGGCGATGATATGTTAAGGTTTAACAAAAAGACCAATATGCTTGAGCAGGCAGTGTATAAATATAGTTTACAGGATGTTGAGGAGCCTAATCTGTATCGGGAGTTATTTCCGTATGAGGAGATTCCGAAGGTATCTTTTAACCATCGTAGGGTACCATATAATGTTCCGGAAGAGATATGGATTACGGATACCACTTTCAGAGACGGACAGCAATCGCGTACACCGTATACTACCAAACAGATTGTTGATCTTTTTGATATGCTTCATAGACTTGGTGGCCCTAACGGCATGATAAGGCAAACGGAGTTTTTTGTGTATAGTGAAAAGGATAGAAATGCTGTCTATAAATGTATGGAAAGAGGATACGAATTTCCCGAAGTTACCACTTGGATTCGAGCCGCAAAAAGTGACTTTCAACTGGTAAAGGACATTGGTATTAAGGAGACCGGTATTCTTGTAAGTTGTTCTGATTATCACATTTTCAAAAAGTTGCACATGACCAGAAGACAAGCAGCGGATCACTATCTTGGCATAGTAAAGGAAGCGTTGTCCTGTGGGCTTCGTCCGCGATGCCATTTAGAGGATATTACTCGTGCGGATTTTTATGGTTTTGTTGTACCGTTTGTAAATGAACTTATGGAATTATCCAGAGAGGCCGGTATACCTGTAAAGATCAGAGCATGTGATACCATGGGTTATGGTGTGACTTATCCGGGTGCAGCATTGCCACGTAGTGTACAAGGAATTATTTACGGGCTTCATCACTATTCGGGAGTTCCAAGTGAATTATTGGAATGGCATGGACATAACGATTTTTATAAAGGTGTAATCAATGCCGCAACTGCATGGTTGTATGGTGCATCGGCGGTTAATTGCTCATTATTGGGAATCGGAGAGCGAACCGGTAACGTTCCGCTGGAAGCCATGGTTTTTGAGTATGCCAGCTTGAGAGGCACAACCAATGGAATGGATACCACGGTTATTACGGAAATTGCAGAGTATTTTGAAAAGGAAATAGGATATGAAATTCCGCCTATGACACCTTTTGTAGGGAAAAACTTTAATGTAACCAGGGCAGGAATACATGCCGACGGTTTATTGAAAGATGAGGAAATATATAACATATTTAATACTACGAAATTCTTAAATCGTCCTGCTACCGTTGCTGTAACCAATTTATCCGGTTTAGCGGGTATTGCTCACTGGATTAATAGCTATTATAAACTTGAAGGGGACCAAAAAATCGATAAGAAAGATCCTCTTGTTGCCTATATCAAAGATTGGGTGGATAAAGAGTTTAACAGCGGACGAGTGATAGCCGTCAGTGATGAAGAACTGGAAAAACTGGTGGAGGAGTATAAAAGTAAGAATGCGGAAAAGTAGAAGGTGGAAAGTTGGAAAAGTTGGAATGTTGGAAAAGTTGGAAAGTTGGAAGAGGTGGAAAGTTGGAAGAGTTGGAAAGTTGGAAAGTTGGAAGAGGTGGAAAGTTGGAAGAGGTGGAAAGTTGGAAAGTTGGAAGAGTTGGAAAGTAGAAAAGTAGAAAGTGGAAAAAGTAGAAAGCGGAAAGTGGAAAAAGCGCAAGGTAGAAAACGGACAGTAGAATACAGAATGTAAGTACATGAAGGAATTGAAAATTGTGAGTATATTATATAAAATATATATGTTAAAATACTTTGGGGTAGGGGCGAACGGTGTTCGCCCTATGCTGATAGGTATTAGTTTTCTGCGAATACTATGAATGGAAAAATGCAGCTAAATGTAGGGGCGACCTGTGGTCGCCCGTAACAAGTTAATTTAAAATAAATATACACGGGGGTTTAAGGATGGGATTCAATCTAGCACAAAAAATTATTAAAGAACATCTTGTGAGCGGCGAAATGGTTGCCGGTAAGGAAATAGCCATTCGGATTGATCAGACACTTACTCAGGATTCAACGGGTACAATGGCGTATTTGCAATTTGAAGCCATGGGTATACCAAGAGTAAAAACCAAAAAGTCCGTTGCTTATATTGATCACAATACATTGCAAACCGGTTTTGAGAATGCGGATGACCACAGATATATTCAAACGGTTGCATCAAAATACGGCATATATTTTTCAAGACCGGGAAACGGAATTTGTCATCAGGTGCATTTAGAAAGGTTTGGCGTACCGGGCATGACTTTGCTTGGCTCGGACAGTCATACACCAACCGGCGGAGGACTGGGGATGCTGGCAATCGGAGCCGGAGGCCTTGATGTGGCAGTTGCCATGGGCGGCGGCGCTTATTATCTTATGATGCCTAAGGTATGTAAGGTGGAACTGAAAGGGAAGTTGCAACCCTGGGTATCCGCTAAAGATATTATTCTTGAAATATTAAGAAGATTGACGGTAAAAGGCGGAGTAGGAAAAATCTTAGAATATTCAGGAGAAGGGGTAAAAACGCTTACGGTTCCTGAAAGAGCCACCATTACGAATATGGGGGCGGAATTAGGTGCCACTACTTCTATTTTCCCAAGCGATGAAATAACCCGTGAGTTTTTGAAAGCACAAGGAAGAGAAAGTGATTGGAAAGAACTTTTACCGGATGAAGATGCGGAGTATGATGAACAGATTGTTATTCAGTTGGATGAGTTGGAACCATTGGTAGCCCAACCGCATAGTCCTGACAATGTAGCCACTGTCAAGGAAGTCGGAAAAATCAAAGTGAATCAGGTGGCAATAGGAAGTTGTACCAATTCGTCCTATATGGATTTGATGAAGGTAGCAAAAATTCTTAAAGGCAGGACGGTACACCCGGATGTCAGTTTGGTCATCGCTCCGGGTTCGAAACAAGTATTGAATATGCTTGCACAGAACGGGGCATTGGCGGATATGGTTGCAGCAGGCGCAAGGATATTGGAGTCAGCATGTGGACCTTGTATTGGAATGGGTCAGGCACCTGCTACCAATGCCGTATCACTCCGTACCTTTAACAGAAACTTTGAAGGGCGCAGTGGTACTCCTTCGGCAAAAGTATATTTGGTTAGTCCGGAAGTGGCGGCAGTAAGTGCTATTGAAGGTGTTTTGACCGATCCACGGGAGTATGGAGAGGCACCGGTAGTGGATATGCCTTCACAGTTTTTAATCAATGATAATATGGTATTAGCACCTGCAGAAGAAGGGGCAAAAGTAGAAGTCGTAAGAGGTCCTAATATTAAACCGTTCCCGGTCAATGTGGAATTACCGGAACAGGTGCAAGGCAAAGTATTAATTAAGGTAGGGGATAATATTACTACCGACCATATTATGCCGTCCAATGCAAAGTTACTTCCCTTTAGGTCTAATATCCCATACCTGTCCGAATTTTGCTTAACCCCTTGTGATCCGGAATTTCCAAAGAGAGCCAAGGAAAACGGAGGAGGATTCATTATAGGGGGAATCAATTACGGACAAGGTTCCAGTAGGGAGCATGCGGCATTGGTACCGCTTTATTTGGGAATAAAAGCAGTTCTTGCAAAATCTTTTGCAAGAATTCACATGGCAAACTTGATTAATTCCGGAATTCTTCCGCTGACTTTTGTCAATGAACAGGATTATGATACCATTGACATGTATGATGAATTGGTTATAGAAAATGCCATTGAACAGGTAAAATCCGGTTCCTGCATTGTTGTTAAGAATGTCACGAAAGGGCGGGAAATAAAAACAAATATAGCGTTATCCGAACGTCAGAGAGAAATGATTCTGGCAGGAGGATTATTAAACTATACAAGAAAGCAAAGTGAATCCAATTAATGGAGTATATTCAAGTCATGATTGTTTGCGTAGGGACGCCATACATGGCGTCCGTGTAGGACGGTACCCATTATCAATTGATAACTTGAGTGTAGGGGCGACCTGTGGTCGCCCGCAAGACTGAGATAGGGATTTTCATGCTATTACAAAACAAAGGAGTGCGTAGGAATGGACCAAATCATTGAAGCGGCCAAAGAAAAGTTTGGCAAATTAGTGGAAGAACAACTGCGTAGAGTTGAATTAATGAAACAACAAAAAGATTTTATCAATTATAGTGAATTGGATCAGATTGTCATCGGTATTGTAGGCGGAGACGGAATTGGTCCTGCAATTACGGCGGAAGCACACCGCATTTTGGAATTTTTGTTAAAGGACGAAGTGCAAAGCGGAAAAGTAGTTTTTAAGGTCATTGACGGCTTAACCATTGAAAACAGGGCCAAGGCGATGAAAGCCATACCGGATGATGTTTTGGAAGAATTAAAGCAGTGTCATGTAATATTAAAAGGGCCCACAACCACGCCCCGAGCGGGAGATCCGTGGCCCAACATTGAAAGTGCTAATGTTGCCATGAGAAAAGAGCTGGATTTATTTGCAAACGTCCGTCCTGTTAAAGTACCTGAAAAGGGAATCGATTGGACGTTCTTCAGAGAAAACACGGAAGGTTCGTATGTCCTTGGAAGTAAAGGGTTTCATATTAATGATGACATTGCTTTTGATTTTTGTGTGACCACAACGGAAGGAACCGAAAGAATTGCACGGGCAGCTTTTGACTATGCGGTAAAGAACGGTAAGACAAGAGTGACCATTGTAACGAAGGCCAATGTTGTAAAAACAACCGACGGTAAGTTTTTGAGTATTTGTAAAGAAATTGCCAAGGAGTATCCCGGAATTGAAGTGGATGACTGGTATATTGACATTATGACTGCGAAACTGGTGGATGAAAAGAGAAGAACTCAGTTCCAGGTATTGGTATTGCCTAATCTTTACGGAGATATCCTTACGGATGAAGCGGCTGAATTTCAAGGCGGTGTCGGCACTGCAGGCAGTGCAAATATCGGCAAGAGATATGCAATGTTTGAAGCCATACACGGATCGGCTCCGAGAATGGTTGAAGAAGGCAGGGCAAAATATGCAGATCCGTCCAGTATCATCAGGGCTGCGGCAATGTTGCTTGCCCATATAGGTTATACGAAACAGGCGGAGAAACTTGAAAAGGCGTTGGATATTTGTATGTTTAAAGAAAGGAAACTTGTGGTTACAGGAAGGGATACGGGCGCTACAGGCGCGGAATTTGCAGATTATATTATGGATACAATAAAAAATATGGAGAATTAGGAATGGAAAAATTTTCGATTAATAGTGAACGGGAAGCTTATTCATTGAGTGCTAAGGTATTTAATATTCTTGAAGAGAATATTTTAAGCGGTAAGCTGCAATCCGGATATAATTTAATAGAAACCAAACTTTCAGAGGAACTGGGGGTAAGCCGTACCCCCATAAGAGAGGCAATCCGGCAACTGGAATTGGAAGGGTTGGTTAAAGTAATTCCCAATAAAGGTGCCGTTGTTTTAGGTGTATCCATACAGGATATTAAAGATATTTATGCCATACGTACGCTCATTGAGGGACTTGCGGCACGGTGGGCTGCGGAAAAAATTACCCCGGAAGAAATTGCCCAATTGCAGGAGTCGGTAGACTTGTTGGAGTTTTATACCAATCGAAATGATATGCAGCATCTTCAACAGTTTGATTCCAGGTTTCATGAAATTATTTATGATGCATGCAAAAGCAGACCGCTAAAGCACACGTTAACCAATTTTCATCATTTTATAAAGAAGGCAAGGACATTTTCATTTAATACGCCGGGAAGAGCCAAAAAGGCTTTAGAAGAACATAAGGCAATATTAAAGGCCATTATCAATCGAGATGCTGATACGGCTGAAAAACTTGCGTGTGAGCATGTTAAAAATGCCGGAGAAAATTTTATTGAACATGTTTCTACTTCTGAGCTTTTTAAAATAAAGAATGAAAAATAAAAGCGAAAGGCACTAGACAAGGTGTGAACCTATATTGTCTAGTGTATTTTTTTAATTCTAATTATACGTACAAAAGATGTGAAGAGTGGTATAATATAAATAAATAAGTGATATAGGTGGTTTGAAATATTTAGTAAATAAATGTGAAGATGATGTCATTTTGTATAGATTCTATTTAAAATAATTTTGTATATTTGTGCAAGTTATACATAATTCTAAGGATTCCATATTGACAATATCTTAACAATCATGGTATAATCATTTTGCGCTTGTTCCATATAAAAGGAGTGAGAAAAATGACTTATAACAATAAAAAGGTATCTATTGCAGTGGTCCGGAGATTGCCAAGGTATTATAGGTATCTGGGCGAGCTTTTAAAGAATGATATTACCAGAATATCTTCTAAAGAATTGAGTGAACGAATGGGTGTTACAGCATCGCAGATTCGTCAGGATTTGAACTGTTTTGGCGGATTTGGCCAACAAGGGTATGGATATAATGTAGAGATATTATACAAGGAGATTGGTAATATCCTTGGTTTGTATAAGGGATATAAAACCATTATTATCGGTGCAGGTCACTTAGGACATGCTTTGGCCAATCACTCCAGTTTTGAAAAAAGAGGTTTTCGTTTTATTGGCATGTTTGATATTGATAAGAATAAAGTAGGAAAAAAGGTTAGAGATATTACCATTATGGACATGGAAGAATTGGACGATTTTGTGAAGAAAAATAAGCCGGACATTGCAATTTTGGCAATACCTAAAGAAAGTGTCCAACAGGTTGCGCAGAAATTGGTGGATTTGGGTATTAAGGGATTGTGGAATTTTTCCTATACGGACCTTAAGCTGTCAGAAGATGTAGCTATAGAAAATGTGCATTTGAGTGACAGCTTGATGACGTTGTCCTATAAAATTACTCACGGAATAAATCAAAAAATGTAGGTGAGCGATTATCCTATGAAAACCGTTGCATTTGTCGGTCCAAGTGGTACGGGAAAAAGCCACAGAGCCATGTGGGTGGCAAAGGAAAACGATATTGAATGTATTATTGATGACGGACTGTTAATCAAAGACAACAGAATACTTGCAGGTCTATCTGCTAAGAAAGAAAGTACCAGACTCGCATCGGTTCGTCGGGCCTTGTTTATTGATCCTGATCATGTCCGACAAGTAAAAGAAGCGATTCGTGCTTATTCTCCGGAATCCATTTTGGTGCTGGGTACTTCCATGGGAATGATTGAGGCCATTGTAAAGGCTCTTGATTTGCCGCCGATATCTGAAATTATTCGAATTGAAGATGTTGCAGGGCCGGAAGAGATTGAAAAGGCAAAGAAAATGAGAAAGACGGAAGGAAAGCATGTAATACCGGTACCGACTTTTGAAATCAAGAAGGATTTTTCAGGTTATTTTATTGACTCTTTAAAAGTGTTAAGAAGGGATAAAAAAAATAATAGGCCTATTGTGGAAGATAAATCGGTAGTAAGGCCTACTTTTAGCTATATGGGGAAATATACCATCTCAAATAACGTATTATATACCATTTGTGACTATGAAGCTACGCGTGTCCCTAATGTTGTTAAGGTGAACCGGAAGCGCGTCATTAATCGTGATACGGGAATCATTGTCAATATTGATCTTACTCTGAAATACGGGAGCGTATTGAAGGAAGCGGCCCGTAAAGTGCAATATAATGTGAAAGAAGCGATTGAAAAATATACTGCTTTAAATGTACTGGAAGTCAACATCATCATAAAAAATCTCAGTGTATAGCTTTTTATTCCTGTTCCAGTCGTGAAAAGCCAACATTTTTTTCGATTGCCCGGGGAACAGCGTCTTTTGAATTCCCCCAGGGGGCGTCATTGTTTCTATAGTCGAATTTTTTAGTAAACCAGTTGACTTCTTCCTGAATCCGTTTCATGTTTTCCATTTGAGTCGGTAAGACATCCGTTAGAAATTCCCATTGTTTGTTGGATGAAAGGTGTTGTTTGGCACCTTCTAAAAGGATTTTAAAATGAGGTAAACAAAATCCTTTTTTATTTTTCATCAGTTCTTTAAATTCTTTTTCATTTTGCCAAAGATAATAGATGACATCCATATATCTTTTCATGGTATATGATATTTTTTCGCATATTACACAAGTGTTTTCCAATGTGTTAAGAACGTCAATAAGTTGATGGAAAATATCGGCTGTTTCCGACGGTTTCGATGAAAATTTTGAGAAGAGCTTTTTTATTCCATTTGCATGTGAATGTTTATTGAGTTCATTTAGTTTATTTTCCAAATCAAAAAACAGTTTTTTATTGGTTTCCAGAATATGTGTATCTAATATGAGGGCCAAGCTCAAACGATTGTTTTTGGCATATAAAAGTTTATAATGATTCTTACAAAATCCTTTTTCATTGGATTGTATACGGCTGTCCGGTTCCATCATAGAGGGGCCCAATGTATACTCTATGGCCTCATCTTCTGTTTTTTTCTCAAGAATGCACAGAGGACATTCGCAATCCGTGTGGAATGCATCCATTACGGGAATGGTGTATATTTTTTCTTTCATTTGTATCTACCTTTCAATTTTTGAATAGAATGATTAGTATTTTTTCATTTTACAGGCGAACACTGTTCGCACATATTTACGTAAAATACGGATTCATAGATTTCTTAATCTGTATTTACTGTAGGGACACCATACATGGTGTCCGAAATTGATATATTTTCATATGCGGACGTCATGTATGGCGTTTCTACAAAATATATTATAAAATAAAGTAGGATAAATATAAAGAAAAATGTTCATTTTGTAGGGGAATAAAAATATGAAAGTATACGAAGAAAACAATCAAGTTATTGTAGAAGATATAAAAGATTTTCATCCACAGCATATTTTTGAATGCGGTCAATGTTTCAGGTGGGACAGGCAGGAAGACGGAAGTTATACAGGCGTAGCCTTTAAAAAAGTTGTCAATGTTCGTATGGAGCATGGTGCGCTGGTCATTAAAAATACCAACATAGACGATTTTTATTCCATATGGAAAGATTATTTTGATTTGGATAGGGATTATTCCATGATAAAAGAACGGCTTAGCCGTCATGATAAAATTCTTAAAGAAGCGGTTCAATTCGGTTGGGGAATTAGGATTTTAAAGCAGGACGTTTGGGAGTGCCTTGTTTCTTTCATTATTTCCTCCAATAACTTGATTCCCAGAATTAAAAAAATTATTAATAATTTTTCGGAAAAGTATGGACAACCTATAGTATTTGGTGATAAAGTTTATTATAGTTTCCCGGAACCGAATGACTTATATGATCTGTCGGTGGAAGACTTATCCTTTTGCAGAATGGGGTATAGAGATCAATATATTATGGATGCGGTGCAAAAAGTAAAGCATAAGGTTATTGATTTGGAAAACCTTAAACATTTGCCTACGTCGGAAGCCAAAAAAGAACTGATGAAAATTAAGGGCATTGGCCCCAAGGTAGCCGATTGCATTTTGTTGTTTTCGTTGCAGAAATATGACATTTTTCCTACTGATGTATGGGTACGAAGAGTTATGCAGCATTTTTATCTTGGAAGCAATGCGGATATAAAGGATGTACAAAAGTATTCCGATTTACATTATGGGGACTTAAGAGGTTTTGCACAGCAGTATTTGTTTTATTATGCCCGGGAACAAAGAATAGGGAAATAGAATAAACGGTACAAATGGATTTTGGAGGGACATTGGATGCGAGGCACGATTGTGAACAGTTCACTGGTAATTATAGGAGGATTAATAGGTACTTTCATAGGCAATTCCGTCAAGGACAGGTACAAGGATATTATTATGCAGGGGATTTCCTTGTCGGTGGTTGTTATTGGCTTATCCATGGCACTAAAGGGATTGGCTGTAGAAAGGCCCGGCGGTGTACAGGGCGAGATGCTTCTTCTTATGATATTCAGTTTGGTGGTGGGCGGAATCATCGGGGAAGCAATTAATATCGAGGACAAGCTTGATAAGTTTGGAAGATGGGTTCAGAATAAATTGATGAAAAATTATCGTGGCAGCCGTTTTTCAGAAGGTTTTGTAATGGCCAGTTTGGTTTACTGTGTTGGTTCCATGGCAATAGTGGGGGCCATTGAAGACGGGTTGCAAAATAATCCGAATACCCTTTACGCAAAATCAATGCTGGACGGTATATCCTCCATTATATTTGCTTCCGATTTGGGGATTGGTGTTTCATTATCCGCATTGCCCATTTTCCTCTACCAAGGGACGATTACTTTATTGGCTTCCCATCTTAAGCCCGTTTTGGCTGACTGGGTCATCACTTCCATGTCATCGGTCGGGGGGATATTAATTATGGGGATAGGTATTAGCATGTTAGAGATAAAAAAAATGAAAGTAGGGAATTTATTGCCGTCAATATTTATACCATTTATTTATGGAATTGTAATTAAATTTCTTGAATAGCATTATTTTTCCAGTGAAATGCCTCACTTTTTTATTACTTTTTTGCAGGATTTTTTTATTTTCATGAAGAATATGTTTTATATAAATATACCGTGTTGCAAATAAAGTGGGGTAATTTCAATGGTTATTGATAGGTCAAGTACAATAGCGTTTAAGTGTCCTGTGTGTGGCTCCATAGAGTTTCATACCGTTTCTGTCTTTGACTTTTCAGGAAAAAAGGAATATACTATCTATTGTAATTGTAGGAGCGGATTTGTGAAAATAATCACAAAGAGGAATAAAAGTTTATTACTCACTATACCGTGTTTTGCATGCAATGAAGTTCACACTTATGCACTGCGTGATAAGGCTTTATGGTCCGAGCATGTAAGCGTTTTGAAATGTCCCAACACCAAAATGGAATTATGTTTTATGGGTAAGGACGATGGTGTGAGGAAATCTGTGGATAATTATGAAATGCAAATGGATATACTAATGAATGAAATTGGATATGATGATTATTTTATCAATAATACGGTCATGTTAAACACGGTGGATAAAATACATGACATTGCAGAACGGGGCAATCTGCTGTGCCAATGCGGAAGTCGTGAAATTAGTATGGAAATGTTTTATGACAGAGTGGAATTAATTTGTAATAAATGTTTCCTGAAAACAACAATTAAGGCATGTACCAATCATGATTTGAAAGACACGTTAAAGAAGGACAGTATCATTTTATGTGATGATCGTCGGCATACAAAACAAACCATCGATTACTGATGAAAAACTTTATGCTTCAGTAATGTTTTTCATTATCATATATTTTTATTTTTACAATTAGGAGGTAAACGGATGTTAGTCACTGGAAAAGAAATACTGGATAAAGCTCATAAGGAAGGATATGCGGTTGGAGCATTTAATATCAATAATATGGAAATACTCCAAGCAGTTATTGCAGCCGCTGAAGAAGAAAGGTCTCCTGTCATTATACAAACTTCAGAAGGAGCCATCAAATATGCAGGGATCGATTATCTTAGCGCAATGGTTCATCTTGCGGCAAATAAAGCGACGGTACCTGTAGCACTTCATTTGGATCATGGCACTACCTATGAAACCATTATAAAGTGTATAGCCAATGGGTATACTTCGGTTATGATTGACGGTTCCCATCACTCTTTGGAGGAAAATATTAAAGTAACCAGTGAAATTATTAAAATTGCTCATGCTGCAGGCATTTCAGTAGAAGCTGAACTGGGAAGACTGGGTGGTGTTGAAGATAATATTAGTGTGGATGAAAAAGATGCAAGGTTTACGGATCCGGATGAAGCAGTTCAGTTTGTTAAGGAAACCGGTGTGGATTATTTGGCTATTGCAATAGGAACGGCTCACGGAAAATACAAAGGCAAGCCGGAATTGGATTTTGAAAGATTGGCAACCATCAAGAAACGCTTAAATATGCCTATTGTACTTCACGGAGCTTCGGGTGTACCGGAAGAAGATATTCGCAAAGCCATATCTTACGGAATTAATAAAATTAATATTGACACGGATATCAGAGTAGCATTTACGGAAGGAATAAAATCCGTGCTAACAAGCAAACCGGAAGAATTTGATCCTAGAAAAATCTGCGGACCTGCAAGAGAGGAAATGAAAAAGGTTGTTCAGGCCAAGATGAGATTGTTTGGCTGTGCAGGAAAAGCGTGAATAACAAAGGGAGAAAAAAAGGGACAGTTTTCTGGTTGCCTTAGGGCAACTAGGAAAACTGTCCTTTTTAGTTTTTAGGGCTGTCGTATAGTATTGGCAGAACGATAGATTTTCAGTATGGCGGCGTATTAGGAGTGAATGGTTCTATAGGTGATTTGACACTTACTATTCATACACCGGATAATAAGGTTTCAAAAACATTAACTTATACACGTGAGGCAATGGAATTTGAAACGGAATTTCGTGGTGAAATGGATCAAAGATTATTGTGGTATTTGATGACAAGCAATGTAACCGGTTATGAAGATTACAGTTTATGATGCCTTAGGGAGAAAAGTCAGTGTCATTGACTTTAGAGGATATAAAACAGAATATAAGTATGATAATGCCGGAAGGCTCATTGAAGAAAAAATTCCATTTGATAATGTTGCTCCCGGGGATGTCACAAAATTTTCCTACAAAAAGTATGATTATGACCTCAATGGTAATCTTATACGTGAAAGAATAAGTAGTAATGCTCCGGATGAAGAAAAGATAAAGTATAATATGACTGAATATGAGTATAACGATCGTAATATGTTAATGAAAGTAATAACATATAAAAATGATGTTTATAATGAGGACACAGGCGATCCTGTTAATCGTGAAAACTATACTCAATATTATTACGATGCTGCAGGGAATAGAATAAGGATGTATACAGGTTTAACGTCACCTATTACAATTAAAGGGATTAAAAACGGAATTGATCAAATTGAACCTGCCAATGCAGAATTTTCAGCAACTAAATATGAATATGATCAACTAAACAGGCTGATAAAAATTATAGATCCGTTAGGAAAAGAAGAAAGTTATACTTATACTAATGGGTTGCTATCTGAAAAAAGGAGCAAAAATCAAAGTATCATATATTTTGAATATGATGGGCTTGGCAGAATATTAAGTCAAAATGCTATAACACCTGATCAAAAAGGGAATGTATCTCGCTCATTTACGTATAATTTTATAGGCAATAGAGCAACGATGGATTCCAATGTAAACTATTCCTATGATGACTTAGGTAGATTAATAAGAGAAGAGGATAGTAAAACGGGAATAGTTAAAGAATATGGGTACGATGCTAATGACAATATAACTTTCTTTAAACTGATACAGAATGATGTAACCATTATGCATCTTAAATACACGTATGATTGGTTGAACAGAATGGAACAAGTAATTGAAGTAGACGATAATCAAAATGAAACCGTTGTAACTGTTTATAGTTATGATGCAAATGGCAATAGAGAAGAACTTTCGTATCCTAATATAGGATTATCAACAAGTTATTCGTATAACTCTGCTAATCAATTAGAAAGTTTGACAAATGTAAAAAAAGGAATAGAATTATCCAAATATGAATATGCTTATTTTCTCAGTGGAAATCAAAAAAGAAAAACAGAAAAGATTGCAGGTGAGCCGGAAAGAACTACAGAGTATACATATGATGGACTCAATAGACTTGCAACTGTAAATGAGCTAACAGATAATATTATAACTACCTATCAATATGATGCATATAATAATCGTAACAAAATGACAGTAGATAATGGAGCTAATTCATATACAGTAGATTATGATTACAACAAAAATAACTGGCTGCAGTCAGAGACAAAAAGAATAGGGGAATTAGAAGAAATAACACGGTATTCTTATGATGATAATGGGAATATGATTTATAAAGGGAAAGAAGTTATTAAACCGGCTGCGGCAAATGAATCGGAGCAATACCAACTGTATATAACAGGAAACAATCCTGGTAAAGATGCATGTTTTTACGAATATGACGGCTTTAATCAACTAATACAAGCAGTAGAAGGCGATAAAACTATTCGGTATATTTATAATGGTGATGGATTAAGGATTTCTAAATCAGTTAATAATGTAATCACTAATTATATCTTAGACGGAGCAAATGTAATAGCGGAGTTGAATGAAAATAACGACATTACATCCGAGTATCTAAGAGGAGTAAACCTTATTGCTTGTGATATAGGGACTCAAGAAAGACAATATTATACTTTTAACGGGCATGGAGATGTGGTACAATTAATAAGCAGTGGAAAAAATACGGCAACCATTGATAAAATAAACGAAGCTATGTACACCGTAGAAGGCAGGCCGGGATATAATCCTGGAGCGGATTTAAATAAAGATGGTATGATAAATATAATGGACCTAATGCTGGCACTTGATGGCGTATCAATGACTTATGAGTATGATGCATTTGGTAATGAAAAAGTATCGGATATCAATGATACCAATCCGTTCAGATACTGTGGTGAGTATTTTGATAAGGAAACAGAAACGTATTATCTGAGGGCAAGGTATTATAGTCCTGGAATTGGTAGGTTTATTAGTGAAGACCCGATAAAGGATGGGGTGAATTGGTATACTTATTGTGGGAATAATCCGATAATGTTCATTGACCCAAGTGGACAATATTATATTTGTCGTAATAAAGATGGAACATATACTGCTATAAAAGATAATATGCTACTTGGAACTGCAAAGAATATTGTTGGCTTAGTTCCATTCGCTAAATCTCAAATTGAAGCTCTTTGCAATGTAGAAGGTGGCAGTTCTGCTACAACAATGAGTGATGATTACAAGGATATTATTACTGGTGCTGCAGCAGAGTCAGCCTTGAAGGCAGCTTCAATATATTTTAAAATTGCAGGTCTATATGGTAAAAGTAGTACTATTGTAAATAGTGTTATGTTTATTAAAGACCAAATTTCAGCAAGTTTAGTAGTTGACAGGGATAAGGTGATTTTTAGATTAATGAATAATACGGGAATTGCAACTACATCAACTTCACTTGAATCAATAACAATTAGAATGAAAAATGCAGACGAGTTTGTTAAAGAAAATAAAGATTATTTCCTTGGGTCAACTATTTTCAATAAAAGCCTATATGAGCTAGATGTGGAGCTGAATTCTATTAGTGACCCATATAAATATGAAAAAAAGCTAAAGGAGTATGTTAATATTTATCGTTCAGCACTAATAAATTACAACAAACATGCTGCTCCAGGATTACCAAGAGTTGATGTTGAAGGATATGTTAATAATTTCAAGTTTCATTATTCTCAAAATAATGTTAGAGAACGTATAAATAATGTCGAAACAAATTTTAAAAATGCTGTTGGATATTGAATATATAAGAAAGTTGTGGTACTATGGAAAAGAAATTAGATAAAAATGGAAAAATGACTGCTAGGGGATACATATACATTTTTATTGTTATAGTTATTTATTTAATAGTTTATGGTATTGTGTATGACAAATTAGATAGGCTAGGTATGCGTCCTAGTCAATCACGCTCTAGTGCAGGAGCAATTGCATTAATTATCACATTTATATTGCATATCCCATTTATTATAGTTAAATTTATAGTATCAAAAGTTACGCCAAGAAGTATAAATACTAATAATGATATGAAAGAGCAAAAGAAACATATTAAAAAATAAAAAAAGAAAAGCAATAAAAAATAACGTAACTTAGTTATTATGCCAAGTAAAAGTGGTGAATAAATTTGCTTAGTATATTAGAAATAGATTAACCTAATAAACCTTAATAGAGTAATACTCTGTTAAGGTTTTCTTTTTGCCTTATAGGTAGACGTAAGATATATTATGAAATCCTATTTTTGCTTTGTATTATCTTTTCTATCCTTTGTAATGTCCATATCCTTTTAAAATAAATTTAATTACAAGGCAATTATGAGCCTTCTGCAAGGGATTAAGCTAAGGATAAGCATTGTAAGAAAGTTCATACGGTTACTTTTTTAGCGAATGGTATTGCACTTCTACCCCACCCCTTGCAAGTAGGTGATTAATTACCATAATTTAGTTGATATGCCCCTACTTTTTATCATCAAAATGTAACACAATGGATATTAAGTTACATAATCAATGCAGCTACAACCATTGATATTACTGAATTTTACATTATACGGATAATAATTGTATCATAAAATGTAACAAAACATATTGCAATTGAACATATTGCGTAATATAATGTATGCAAAACATACCAAAGAAAAGGGGCAAATCAACATGGAATATGTTCAACCAATCAGAGAAAAAGAAAAATTAGATGCAATGAAATTAGAACTTATGAGAAGCGGCTATAAGAATTATATGATGTTTGTAGTTGGGATTAATACAGGACTTCGTATTAGTGATATTCTTTCCTTACAGGTCAAGCATGTAAAGGACAGGACACATATTGTAATTAACGAACAAAAGACAGGTAAAGAGAAAAGATTTAAAATCAATTCATTCCTAAAACAGGAACTTGATAAATATATTACTGGTATGAATGAGGAAGATTATTTATTCCCTTCTCAAAAGTGCAAAAATAAGCCTATAACAAGGGTACAAGCATATAGAATCCTTAATGCAGCAGGTGAAAAGGTTGGACTTGGAGAGATAGGAACGCATACACTTAGGAAAACATTTGGATACCATTTTTATCAAAAGACAAAGGACATTGCACTGCTACAGGAATTATTCAATCATTCAGCACCTTCTGTAACACTACGATACATAGGAATAAATCAGGATATGATGGACAATGCAATGGATGATTTTATTCTTTAGCAGCAGGAATATATCAAAGCAAGCGATTATTAACGGTACTACATACGGAACAGAGTGTCACTTTAGTATGTTAAAGTGCTTAGTTTCTTTGCTAATGAACTAAAAATATGATTGTTTATTTCATGCGGAAAGTGCTTTGACATGCTTTGCAAAACAAGCAGGCTTTTTAACCAAAACAACCGAAAAAATGAATATATAAAATTGATTTATTGAAGATGCTTAGCAGGAATGCCGAGCATTTTTTGTTTTCTTATACAAATAGTTAACTTATGGACATAGTGTTCATAAGTTGATAATCCAATAATATCCATTTAATGTATAAAAATGTATATAAAGAGGTTTTAATTAGCAGCTTTTGAAGCTGTTTTGCAATTTTTTTCAATGTAAAGCCGAAAAAAAGCGGAATTCTTTAATTATTTAAGATTAATATCGCTACATCACTGATTTATATGTGATTATTCATATCTCCTGCTATGTATACGGATGTTGATGCTAATATTGATACTTATACTCTTATTATATTAATACTATATATATTCCCCCGCACCACACTCATATGTAATAAACAGTCATTCCCCCGATTTTGTGACATTTTTTTAGAAAATATTTTTTAAAAAATATTTATAAAAAAGGGCAAATTTTCTGAGGAAAAACGATTAATAAGTATGAATGAATTTTGAGGGGGGATTGTAATGAGTTACAAAGAAATAAAAGAAAGGCTACAACTAAGTAATTTAAGCAGCAAGCTGGATTTTATTGAAGATGAAGAATTAAGAAAGAAGGTGATTACACAATTAGAATAGGACAGAAAAATAACAGATGAGAAAGCACTTAAGTATGTCGGTTGCTTGTTAATTAATTATGCACTTGCTAATGATGATTCAGAAAGTAAAGTAATTGCAGAAATGATTTTTGACCACAAAAAAGTCAGAAACAAAATTGAAGGTATTGATTACAAGATAAGAAGAGAAAAGAATATTTATCTAAAGAATGAAAGTGAGGGCTTATTTAAGCTAACAGTTGCAGGGGGCACACACGGGGACAGACACACACACGGGGACAGGTACATTGTGTTATAAAGAAGAAATGAGATAATTAAAAGAGGCAGAAGGGTTGTCGATAAGACAATAACTTATCCCACTACAGCCAAGGGAGTATTGAAAACGGAATATACCTATGATAATATGAATAGGGTAAAGACCATATTAACCAAAATAGGGGCTACCGTTATAAATAGTTTATCTTATACTTATGATGAAAATGGAAACATTGAAACGGAAACAAGAAATTCTGTCATCACCACATATACCTATGACAGTTTAAACAGATTAAAGACAGTTGAGTATGGTGACGGCAATACCATTACCTATGAATATGATTCCAGAAACAATATAGAAAAAGAATATGATACCTTAGGGAATATAAAAGTATACAGTTATGATAGCAAAAACAGGCTCATCCGTGTAATGGTAAACGGCAATGTAACAGACGAATACACCTATACCGACAATGGAGAAGTATTAACACACAATAACACAAGCTATGCTTATGATGAGTGGAACAGATTATCAAGCTTTACGGATGAAAACGGTACAACTCATCATTATAAATATGATGTTGACGGGTTGAGAACTCAAAAAGACAATACAAAATATATAACCGATTTACAGGGTAGAGTGATAGCGGAAACAGATGAAAACGGAAATGCAACCGCACAAATCATACATGGACATAAACCACTTGCCCGGAAAATGAATGGACAGTGGTACTATTATGTTCATAATGCCCATGGTGATGTTATAGGAATGGTAGACCAAAACGGAGAAGTAAAGAATAGTTATTTCTATGATGCGTGGGGGAAGATACGCAACAAAACAGAAGCAGTAGAAAATCCTATACAGTATTGTGGTGAGTACTTTGACACTGAAACAGGTAACATCTATTTAAGAGCAAGGTATTATGACCCGGGTGTTGGTAGGTTTATTAGTGAGGATACTTACTGGAATCCAAGTAATATGATTTA
>ENA-UPSB01001484-UPSB01001484.1-bioreactor-metagenome-genome-assembly--contig:-NODE-1484-length-27174-cov-273.122460_pt1 | contig 27174 bp, 26 predicted proteins | sample MGYA00238182_ERZ773286 | MGnify/ENA primary metagenome ERZ773286 (study PRJEB29026, sample SAMN07631240) | bioreactor metagenome | isolation source: Switchgrass digestor | place: USA: Dartmouth...
TTTTTTTATCTTTTAAATCTGCAATACTTACAATTTCTAAATTATATTTTTTTGCGATTTGTTTAATCAAAGTTTTTCTTTCTTTTGGGATTTTTCCCCAAAAATAACTAATTAAATATTTTGATCTAGGTTTATTTTTGTGCTCTTTAGCTATTTTTAACCATTCTTCTTTATTTAACAACAACGTAGGATCTACTAAAACGGGAACATCTCTTCCAGTTAATTCTTTTATTATTTTTGCTCCTTCTTTTTCTCTAACAGAAATATAGGGGATAGAGGATAACCACTCTTTGTATTTTTACCTTATCTCTTCTGGAATTTCAGATATTCCAAAGCTCGGGGCATAAGCGATTCTTTTTTCTTTTTCAACAAATTGCAGAAAATAGTATTGTTCCCTATTTTTTATAAAGTTTGGATTCCAAACTTGGTCACTTCCAGTTACAACATAATCAAATTCATTTGATATTTCATTTATTTCGTAAAGCGAATTAAAATGTCTTTCTTTAATATAATTTTGAGAAAACTCCTTAAATCTATGTTCTCTTTCTTTTAATATATCTTTATTCAGAAATTTTTTTGTTTTACCCCTGATTTTGTTTGCAAAAGCTTTGGCCGTTTTCGACAAAGGTTGTGAAAAGAGCTTTTTCATATAATGTTTCGTTCCATGCGAGTTTGCAGAAATATTAGGTATAACCAAAGTTTCTACTTCTTCGCTGTACCGTTTTAATATTTCTTGTAAAGCGTAATTTTGCAATCTATTTCCATAATTAAAATAACCAGTCAAAGTGACGATACCTATTTTTTTATGGTTATCTTCCGTCTTGATCACCCCTTAGTCGATATATTACTTCTCTCGTAGGTAATTCTATATGTAAAATTACTATTTGCTATAATTAACAGAACACGGTGTTATGACTAACCGAATACTGTACCACCTTGCTAATCTAATTATGTACCATATAGAAAGAAGAAGTTCTTTTTTATCTCTTTTCATATGAAAAGAGAAAAATCGAGTATTTATCAGTTTCCCTGAATTTCTCGTCTTTGGTTCCTGTAACGGTAGCTTTCTCCGTTGAATAGTATTATCTTACTGTTGTGGATTAACCTGTCGATAATCGCTGCTGTCATCCTTTCATCGTGAAATATTTTAGCCCATTCTGCAAATTCAAGATTGCTGTTTACTAAGATAGATCCTTTTTCATACCTTTCAGAGAATATTTGGAACATGAGTTGTGTAACTTGGTCGGATAACTGCACGTATCCTAGTTCATCAATTATTAGTAAGTCTACTTTGCTCAGCTTTTTTTGGAATTTTGTTAGTTGTCGTTCTTCCTGCATTTCAACTAAGAGGTTCCCAAGGTTGGCTGCTGTGAAAAAACTTACTGTTTTCCCTTTCTTACATGCTTGTATTCCTATCGCTATACTTATGTGCGTTTTTCCTGCACCTGGTGATCCTAAGAACAAAAGATTTGTCTTTTCTTCGATGAACTTACATTGACTGAGTTCCAGTATTTCCTTCTTTGATAGGTAAGGCGCTTGACTGAAATCAAATTGGTCTATCGTCTTTAGATTAGGGAACTTTGCTTGGTGTAACAACCTTTGAAATCTGTTGTTCCCCCTTGATAGGACTTCACATTGAATCAAAGTTTTAAAAAATCTTTCGTTGTCCCAATCGTTTCTTTTTGCCTCTTGTAGTATATCGTCATACCGTTCTAATATACCAGATAGTCGACAATATTTCAGCTGTTCTCTTAGTTCATCTTTCATTTTCACACCCCACTTTTCGAAGTAGTTCATTGTAAGTGCTTAAAGACATGTAAGTGGTGGTGTGTTTGTCTACGTCAAGGGATTTTAGCTTTTCTTCCGATAGGAGTTCCGTTTTGGGTTTGTGTTGTGTTTGATACCTTAGTACGCTTAACACTTCTTGGTAACTGTAGCGGTTCTTTTCGTCCAATTCCTTTAGTACCTTTGCAACAACTTCAACGGTGTATTGTTGGGTTAATTTTAGTATGTCTATGAACTCTCTTGTTCCTTTTGAATCAGAGTTAAGATGAGCTTGCAGCATCTTATGGTACTTTTCATATATCTGAGGTAATCCCCAATCTTGAATGACCTTAGCTTATTCGTATGCCCTTGCCTTTTTTCTTAGTAAAGGTAGAAAATGGTATGGGTTTAAACTCTCTTTGTTTTTCCCAAACATCCTTTCGTGTTCTGCTATAACTTCTCCTTTGTAGATTACCTTTACCTTGAATGGGTAGATGTGAATTTCAACCTTTTTACCAACGTAATTTGTTGGTACAGAGTATCTGTTCTTTTCCAAATGAATCAGTTGGTATGTGTCAACTTTTGCTTCCTTTATCCTTGCATATACGTATCTTTCTTTGAGAGGAAGAAAATCTTCATCAAGGATTCTCTTTTCCCAACTCTCTCCTTCATACCTTCCTTTTTTGAGCCTTTGATGACATTTTTCCTTCAATTCCAAATTGAGTATATCAAAACTTTTGAACTCAACTCTCGGTAGGAAGTAGTTGTTTTCAACGTATTTAACAAGGTTTTCTACCATCCCTTTTTCATTGCCTTTAGCTGGACCACAGAACTCAGATTCAAAACAGTAGAAGGACTGGAATTTGACAAACTCTTCTTGTAGTATCCTTTCTCTTCCTGTTAGTACTTCCTTCACCGCAGGTTTTAAATTGTCAAAGATTATCTTTTTTGGAACTCCACCAAAAAAATCAAACGCCGATGTTAATCCATCAAAGAAAAACTCTGTAGACTCTCCTGGATAAGCTTTAACAAACTCCACCTTGCTGTAGCATAACTTTGCACAGAATACGTGTATCTTTCTTGGCATCTTATCTTGCATCACGTAAACTTCACCAAAGTCTGCCTGCATACTACCTCTTAGTGGCACTAATTTCAAAAAACCTTCTTTTTGATTGATACCAAGTTTCTCTTCTATCTTCCTTGCTTGATAGGTGAAGGAGGAATAACTTCCTTTGTATCCTTCTTCACAGATGAGTTCGTATATACGCCTTTTGGTTAACTTTTGGTTTTTGGGTTGCTTTGAAATGTACTCTAACAAGTGTTTGATACGTTTTTCAAAATCACCATTTACTGGTTTATCTCTAACAACGTTCATATGATACTTCTGTTCTGGGTTCTTGATAGCTCTTTTAACCGTCGCTCTGTGTATCCCATTTCTTTTGCTATCGCTCTTTGACTTTTGTGTTTGTTAAGATACAAAAATCTTATATAATTGTATTGTACCATCTCTATCACCTTTCTTTTCCTCCTGTACAATTTTTTTATCCAAATTCATTATACAGGATTTGTGTGATAGGGTGGTACACTTTTCGTTTAGCCGACTCTTATTTTTGGTACACTTTTCGTTTAGTAAGTGCACATGTTCTTTCGATTGTTGCAAATTTCATTCATGCTGTTGAAAAAGATTTCTGCTTCAACACTCCGAATTTGTTTTTTCCCATCGCAAACTGTTTCTTGTAATTTTTGTCAAGTTTATTGCCTGTGCGCTTTGAGTTAACCAATAGTGCAAAGAACCACTTTTATTTTATTAGATGTCCTATTTTAAAAAATAATATTACTCAATAAGTTAATTATTTCAGTTTCTTCGCTTTTTATTTCTTTAATTCTTTCGTTAATTAAGTGAGTTAACTCGTCTCTATTATTTATCATTTTTATTAATTTTCCAACTAATTTTTCTTTTATATCTAATATGGGAATAGCCCATTCGAGGTTACCATAAATATATTCTGCCATTCCCCAACCTTTTTGGCTATACACTAAAAAAAGAGTTGGGATCCCCTCGGATATAGCATTAATTGCGCAATGCATTCTTGCGGAGATCACAAAATCACATGTCCTCAAGAAAGATTTAGTACCCAGAAAACCTTCTGCGTTTTCTAATAAAGTTATAGAATTTTTAAACTCTTCTGGTACAGCGTTTACAATATCTTTCAAAAAAATTAAATCATTGTCTCCAACATAAGGAGAAATAACATGAGGGATTAAAAAAATTTCTAAATTGGGTAGAGAAAGAATTTCAATTATTGAAGCAATTATATCATCTTTTAGTAGATGTCCTTCTTTTCCAGTTTGTTCTTCAATTGATAAAGGGCTGAGATTCAAACCTATCCTCATTTTTTTGTTTTTTTTAAAACAATTGTTGTTAATGTTTTCAATGTTTTCTACAAAAAAAGCAGGGTCAGGATACAAGACAGTATTTGAATATATTCCATTGCTTTTCAAATACTCATACGTTTGTTTCTCCCTACAAAAGATTAAATTAACATTTTTTAAATGATTGAAATAGTAATTTTTGACTTTCCTTTTTTCTCCAAATGGGCCAATTGATGCCCCCCATATAATTAGAGGTCTTTCTTTTAATATATATTTCCCAAACTCAACCATCCAATTATACGTGGCTCCTTTATTTCTAACTAACATATGGTGAGGTATAGTATAAATATCTCCGCCTATAGAAAAGATAATGTCACATTCATTGTTTATTTGTTTGTAATCCCATAAAAATAATTGCTTGGGAAACCTAAATGTTCTAAATATTTTGTTTGTAATTTTTTTAAAAAATAAAAAATCCCCTGGTGGTATTTTTTTAACCTCTATTCTCAAATCTCTTATTCTTTTTTTATCTTCATTCGGATAATTTGTGTAAAGAACTACATTGCTTATAGGCCAAACTTTTTTAACAATCTTATAGGTTCCTCTAACAATAGCCTCGACTCCATAATTGTATAACCCTTGTATTCCTAATAAGCCAACAGTAATATTTTGTCTCATAAGCAACCATACCCCTTTTTGTAATATATTTATAAACATGTAATATAATGCATTTAATTAGGTTCTCTCCCAAAAAGTGTGACTAGAAAAATGAAATATGAGCAAAAGAATAAATAGTTTGATCTCATTTATTAAGAAACCTAAATACAGATGACTAAAATCAATTAAAAAATGCCAACGTCCTTAAATTATACACTAAATAAAACAAATTTCGCCTCAATAATAAAGACAGAACAACAAAGAATATCTGTATCTTATCATAGTCAAGATATACTTGATGGTAATCAAACCTAACAACGCTTTTGAGAACTAGAAACCTTCTGAATGAAAAACTATTTCCTTTTTTTCCATGATAGAATCAATTTAATTTTAGCTTAATTACCTAATGTTTTCATAAGAGACTCCAAAAATTTTAAAGAATGTTTGATTTTTATCTAAATTGTTTTTTTCAAAAATTCAACGATTCTTTGAGATGCCTTCCCATCTCCAAAAGGGTTGGTTGCTTTGCTCATTTGTGCATATTTTTCTGTTTCTAGTTCTTTCATGGCTTGATACACTTTTTCTTCTTGCGTTCCTATTAATTTTGCTGTTCCTGCTTCTATTGCTTCGGGTCTTTCCGTTGTTTCTCTTAACACCAGCGTTGGTTTGCCTAATGTGGGTGCTTCTTCTTGTATCCCTCCTGAATCTGTCATTATGTAATAACTTTCGTCCATTAACGCTATGAATTCTAAGTATTCAACAGGGTCTATTAGTATCGCTTTTTCTTCGTTTCCAAGTATTTTATACACACTTTCTCTTACTATCGGATTTAAGTGAACTGGAAATACTATGTGCATCTCTTCGTTTTCGTGTAGATACCTTTTTATCGCTTTCATCACGTTTTCTATTGGTTTTCCCCAGTTCTCCCTTCTATGCATGGTTACTAAGATAAACTTTTTGCTTTTTATGTTGTATATTTCTTTTATCTTTTCTATATCTTTGTTTTTATTTTCTTTTACCCATAGTAATGCATCTATAACCGTGTTCCCAGTTACTATTATGTTTTTTTCTTCTACACCTTCTTTTAGTAGGTTATCTTTTGCCTTTTGGGTAGAAGCAAAGTGGTGCTTTGCAATTGTACCTGTTAGTCTTCGATTCATTTCTTCTGGGAAGGGGTTGTATATATCGTTCGTTCTTAAGCCTGCTTCTACGTGCCCAACAGGTATTTTGTTGTAAAAAGCAGCAAGACTTGCTACAAAAGTGGTGGTTGTATCCCCTTGTACTAATATGTAATCGAATTGTTCAATTTTTAGTATTTTATCTATCTCTGTAATTAATTTTGAAGTTAGTTGTGGTAGAGTTTGATTTTTCGTCATTATATTTAAGTCGTAGTCTGGTTTTATTTTGAAAAGATTCAACACTTGATCGAGCATTTCTCTGTGTTGAGCGGTTGCTATTACTTTTACTTCCATATTTTCTTCTTTCATCTTTTTGTATAATGGTGCCATTTTTATTGCTTCTGGCCGTGTTCCAAATATCATCGCTGTTTTCATTCGAAGAACTCCTTAAAATATTTTAGGTTTATTTAACAATCAAATACCAGATTATATAATTTTATTTATATTTAATTTTCTTGTGCGCTTTTTTGGAACTTTCTTTTTTATTATTTGTTAAACGCTCTTTTTCAGGAGAAAATTTCATATTTTAAAAAAAGTTTCTTCATTAATTTTTATCAAGGGTTCATCCATAAGCTTTCTATCTCATTAACTCTTTTCTCCCAACTATTTGCCATAGCAAAATCTATTCTTTTTTGGATAATATCTGGATTTTCTTTTTTATTAATTAAACTTAACAATATGTTTTGGAATTCCTCAATGTTTTCATATGTATATATATATTCGCCAAATTTATCTGTTTCTTGATATCTAGTTGCTATGACAGGCTTCCCCAAAGCTAAGCTTTCATATATTTTAACAGGGTTTACTGATTCAACTAATTCATTTTTTATAAAAGGCATAATAGAGACATCGATTTTTTTTAAAATGTACGGTATAGTATCATATGGTTGCACTCCAGTAAAAATAATATTTTCAGCTTCTTTGTAATTATCGATAGAAATATGCCTGCTTATGGGGCCAATTATATAAAAGTCAATGTTTTTATTATTCTTAGCTATTTTTTTAATTAGTTCTAAATCAACCCACTTATCTACAGTCCCTATATAGGCAACTTTTTTGTTATCATTGTTTCTGAAAAAAGTTATATCGCTTTCTTCCTCAGATATATTAGGGTTAAATCTTTCAATATCCACCCCATTATTAATGATAAAAATTTTTTTCTTAATATTATTAATATTATACTTTTCAATTTCTTTATACAACTTACTACTACTAACAGTAACGACATCACAAATTTTCAATAATTCTCTTTCTTTTTGAATTATATCGTTTTCATATCTTGGTTGGAATTTTTTGAAATTATCCATACAATCATAAATTACAAATGTATTATCAACTATTTTCTTGGGTATAAAATCAATTTGATTAGGGTGTGTAACAAACAATATATCAAATTTTTTTTGGTCATCTAAAAGTTCTAAAAATCTTTTTATATAAGCATCACTAACTGATTTTGCTGTACGATAAATAGGATCGATAAATTTATTAAATTTTTTATGAGGAAAAAATCTCTTTCTATAAACTTCTAAGTTTTCGTTTATCATAAAATGGGTATCCTTAAAGTGTGCTTGATCCCTCGAATGACTGTTTTTTAAATAATTGTTGTTTCTCCACGGTTTACTACAAAAATAAGAAACTTTATTATTTTTACTCAAAATCTCTGGGATATGATGAGGTCTTTGTTTTATCCAAAACCAATCAACCAAAGATAAATATAAAATCTTTTTCATGAAGCCACCTCTTTAGTCATAATTCTTCTCATAAAACTCCAAATATTCCCCTGTTATAACCTTCTCCATCCATTCTTTGTTTTCAAGGTACCAATCTATCGTTCTTTTTATTCCTTCTTCAAACTTTGTCTCTGGTTCCCAGCCTAATTCGTTTTTTATCTTTGTTGGATCTATTGCGTATCGTCTGTCATGCCCTAGTCTGTCTTTCACATGTTTTATTAGAGTTTCGTTTATTTCTTTGTCTTTTGTTTTTTCTTGAAGGTACGTTATTATCAGTTTTACTATCTCTATATTTTCTTTTTCGTTGTGTCCCCCTATGTTGTATACCTCTCCACTTTTTCCTTTTTCAAATACAAGGTCTATTGCTTTACAATGATCTTCTACATACAACCAGTCTCTTATCTGTTTTCCATCTCCATATACGGGTAACTCTTTATGATTCAATGCGTTGTGTATCATTAGAGGGATTAACTTTTCTGGAAATTGGTATGGTCCATAGTTGTTAGAGCACCTTGTTATGTTTGTATTTAATCCATATGTGTCATGGTATGCTTTTACTATTAGATCGCTGCTTGCTTTACTTGCAGAGTATGGACTGTGTGGGTCTAATGGCGTTTCTTCTGTGAAGTACCCTGTTGGTCCAAGCGCTCCATATACTTCGTCTGTCGATATGTGTAAGAACTTTTGCTTTTTTCTTTCATCGTAATGTTCTTTAAATACATGTAGTAATGTTTGTGTTCCTAAAACGTTTGTTTTTACAAATATGCCAGGATCATGTATTGATCTATCTACATGACTTTCTGCTGCAAAGTTTATTACTCCATCTATTTCATATTTTGAATATATTTCTTCTAGCAATTTTCTATCGTTTATGTCACCTTTTATGAAGGTGAACCTATTTTTTTCTTCTTCACTTAATTTGGATAGGTTATCCAAATTCCCTGCATACGTTAGTTTGTCTAAACCTATTATCTTTCTGTCTTTGTGTTTTCTTAGGTAGTAATACACAAAGTTACTTCCAATAAAACCAGCTACACCTGTTACTAAGATTGTCATAAATCATACCCCATTTCTTTTAGAAATCTTTTTGTTGCATCCTTCCAATCTGGCATACTTTTTCCTGTTACTTGGTTGTAGCCAAAGTTGTTGAGTACAGAACTTTCTGGTCTTATTGCAGGTAAGTTGAAATCACTTCTTTTTGCTTGTTTTAATGTTCCTTGCCATCCTATCTGTTTCAGTATGTACTCTGCCCATTCGTACCTTGTGCATGGAGTGTTTGTTATATGGTACAATCCGTATACTTTATGTTTTATCAATTCAAGTGTTGCTTCTACTAGGTCTACTGTGTATGTTGGAGCACTTTTTTCATCCGCTGTTATACTTAACTCTTCTTTGTCTTTACTCCAACCTATTACCTTTTTTGCAAAGTTTATATTCCCCGTTCCAAATACCCAACTCACTCTTATTAGGTAATACTTTTGTGCTTGTTTTACTTCTTTTTCTCCTAAGGCTTTACTTTCTCCGTATTTGTTTATCGGGGAAGGTTCATCGTATATCGTGTATTCTTTTTTTGTTCCTGAGAATACGTAGTCTGTTGAATAGTGTATTAGTTCTGCGTTTATTTCGTTTGATACTATTGCAAGGTTACGTACAGCAAGACCGTTTATTGTGTACGCCTTTTCCCATTCTTCTTCTGCTTTGTCTACGTTGTTGTATGCAGCACAGTTTATTATGTGAGTTATGTCTTTTTCTTTTTGTACTAACTTTCTTATTTGTTCGATATTTGTAATGTCTAATTGTTGATAATCTGTTGGTATGTATGGTATTTTTAATTGGTTGAACTTTTTTTGGAATTCTTGTCCTAACTGACCGTTTGCTCCCGTTATGAGTACTTTCATTGTATTTCACCTATGTATTCTTTGAATCTTTGTAGTTTTTTATCCTTTTCTGAAAGTATCAAGTCTTGTTCTGTTAAGCCATACTTTTTTAATGGCCATTCTATGTTTATATCTTCATCGTTCCATATTATCCCACTTTCATATTCAGGTGAGTAGTAATTGGTTGCTTTGTAGAGAAACTCTACTTCTTGGGTTAGAGCTAAGTATCCATGAGCAAAACCTTCAGGAATATAGAACATGAGTTTGTTATCTTCACTTAGTTCTATACCATAGTACTTTCCAAATGTTTTGGAGTTTTTTCTTAAATCAACTGCCACATCGTACACCTTACCTGTTATACACCTTACTAATTTGCCTTGAGAGTTTTTTGTTTGAAAGTGTAATCCCCTTAGTACCCCTTTTCTACTTTTTGAATGGTTGTCTTGAACAAATTCCATGTCTAATCCTATTTCTTGGAAATCCCTTTTGTTCCATGTTTCCATAAAAAAGCCTCTACTGTCTCCAAATACCGTTGGCTCTATTATGTATAATCCTTCTATATTTGTTTCTATCTTTTTGAATTTAGACATTGTTTTCACCTGCTATTTCTAATAGATACTTCCCATATTCTACCTTTTCCATTTCTTTTGCAAGGTTTATCAGTTGTTCTTTTTTTATCCAACCGTTTCTGTATGCTATCTCTTCTATGCAAGATACGTAGAATCCTTGCCTTTTTTGTATGGTTTCTACATAGTTACTTGCTTCAAGTAGTGAATCGTAGGTGCCTGTGTCTAACCATGCAAAACCTCTTCCAAATAATTCTACCTTTAATTGTCCTTTTTTCAGGTACTCTTTGTTTACGTCTGTTATTTCAAGTTCTCCTCTTGCTGATGGTTTTAAGTTCTTTGCTATTTCTATGACTTGGTTGTCGTAGAAATATAATCCTGGTACTGCATAGTGTGATTTTGGTTTTTCTGGTTTTTCTTCTATGGACACTACGTTGTTGTTTTGATCGAATTCAACTACTCCATACCTTCTTGGATCTTTTACATAATATCCAAATATAACAGCTCCTTCTTTTAAAGAAGCAGCTCTTCTTAGTATCTGTGTAAATCCCGGGCCATGAAATATGTTGTCTCCTAATATTAGACATACATTGTCGTTTCCTATGAACTTTTCTCCAACAATGAATGCATCAGCAATTCCTCTAGGTTTTTCTTGTATTGCATATTCTATATTCATTCCTAAATGACTCCCATCGTTTAAAAGCCTTTTGAATGAATCAATGTATTCAGGGTTTGATATTATTAGTACTTCCCTTATTCCAGCAAGCATTATTGTTGATAAGGGGTAATATATCATTGGTTTGTCGTATATTGGTAGTAACTGTTTGCTTATTCCTTTTGTTATGGGATAAAGGCGTGAACCACTACCTCCAGCAAGAATTATGGATTTCATTTTGAAGCTCCTTTGCCAAATATTTCTTTTTCCATCTTAATATGTTTTAAATTTCTAATGATACAATGAGGAATATCAACCCACCACAGTGGATCGATTAATCTGTATAATCTTGCTAAATTATAATTTTTTTTGTTGATACCTTCATTAAGCAATTTACTGTATCGTTTACTTTTTGTAAGTACACTGAAAGCTTCAATTAAAGATAATTTATCTAAATTAGGAAATATATATTCTTTATATACATTCAAATTATCTAAATAGAAATCTTTATTTTTTGAATAAAGTGAACTTGTACTTATGGAATTTGCATGCCTTCTAAAAAATACTGTAAAATCATCTAATAGAAATAATCTTTCTCCATGTAACAAGAATTTCAACCATTGATGCCAATCTTCAAAAGTTCTAAACTTTGTATCGAAATATCCATATTGTTCAAAAATACTTTTGCGAAAAAATGTGCCAGGAGCAGGTATACTACAACCTTGCGCAAGCATTTTAAATTGTTTAGAGGTATCTGAATGCTTTAACTTGCTGAAGATCCTTTTTTCTGGAAGTTCTCCTAAAATAATGTTTTCATCATTCTTCCTATAAAACATTTTTATTTTAGAAACACAAAATCTTGCTTCCTTATTGCTCATTAAAAATTCATTCATTTTTTGAATAGCGTCGGGAAATAGAATATCGTCCCCTCCAATATATTTTACAAATTCACCCGTTGCTAATTTAATACCTGCAGTATGATTTGCGGATATCCCGAGATTTTTGTCATTAAAATTAATTATAACATTCGCAAATCTGTTTTTATGTTCGTCAACCCACTCGGCAATTATTTGTTGAGTGTTATCAGTAGAAGCATCATCAGAAATTACTAACTCGACGTTTTTAAAAGATTGATTATATATACTATTTAATGTCTCTTTTATCAAATTTTCTTGATTGTAACTTAAAACAACAATTGAAAATATATTCTTACCCATTTTTACCTCCACTTTTCACAAACGATTTACTTTTAGTATTTTTATTACAAATGAATATAATTGGATCTCTCACGAATAGTGTGGGTAATTAAGTTGCATTTAAATTAAGTTTCTCCTAACTCCAAAAAGACAGCTATTTTAAATTCTTTGATCTTTTAAATCCAAAAGCCCTTTTGGTAAAACCTCTTAGTTTAGAGTTGATGCCTTCTATTTTGCCGTTAGTTATATTTGTTTTTATGTGTAATAAGAGTATTTGTTCAAAGAATTTTGGTAGTTCATTTCCCATCTGGTATCACCTCATTATTTTTGATTTTTGTTCTTTAGAAGATGATGCCAGATTTTTTACATTTTAGCCATCCTTTATTTTCTCTACTCACTTTTTTTGGAAAAGAACCAATTGTTTTGACATAGCTAATTCAAATAATCGTAAGGAGGTTTTACAAATGTCTTACTACTCTAATGCATCTCAACTTTATTTCGATTTCGTTTATGACCAATATCTTAATGAACATTTTGAATCTAAATATCTTCTTGATTTAATCAATGTTATCGAGAGGTCTGTTGTTCTTGATTACATCCATAAACGGACATCTGCAAAAATTGAAGAAAAATACGATTTCTACATTTATTCTCCAGGCCCAAAAAGATAAAGAGAGCTTTTAAACAAACAAACGGAATTGTAAAATAAGTATAAGATGTATAATATTTCTCAATAAAAGCAGCTTAGAATTTACATCAGGTCAATTCCTTTATAAAATTATACTAATCATCTTAATCAACAGGAGGCGTTTAAATCATAAATAAATTTGCTTTAACAATTATGCTATTCCTTCTTTTTTGCCAACTTTAGCATTCTGTACAGCACTTATATTCGACGTTCCAATATATAAACCAATTAGCATTGAAACACCCATCATATTATAAGCCCATCCTATATCCCCTAAAAAATTCATCATAAAAATAAAGATAATTAGAATGGACAAATTTCCGACAATATTATTCTTTATCAAAAATGCATCAAAAGAAAAAATTAACCAAGAGAAAAAACCTATAATTCCCATGTTCGCCAGTAGATTAGGCATAAAACCATGAGCTATAGAAGAACCAATACCAATGCCGAATAATGGGTATTTAAAAAACAGTTTATATGAATAAGTTATACTCATCAAACGAATAGCTTCAGACCCAACACTCGGAGCAGTTCCTAAAAGTCCATAAAATCTATTAAGATAATAATCTATTATAGTAAAATTGTATGAGAGTATTTGAACAAATCCAACAACTAAAAGAAATATTACAATTACAACTAGAAAGCTTGGAAACTTACCCAGTCTTGAATTCATTATAAAATTGTAAGAGCGTAATAAAAACCAATATAGAATAATTCCGAAACCTGTAAAGGAGCCACTTAAAAGTAATATTAGTATAGATAAAAATTCGATTATTATCAATTTTTGATTTTTGTTTTTCAATAAAGCCAAATAAGTTAAAGCTGGAATGAAACTATTCGCATAGTGCGATGGTTCTTTCATAAACCCTTGAATAATAGGTAGCCCAGCTCTCATTGATAAACCTGTATATTGGGAGGGTCCTACACCAAAAAACAATTTGGAAAATGTTGGGATAACAGGCAGATTAAATATAAGTTTAGAAATTAGATCGATAATCCCTATTAATATTTGAATAGAAGTGATATAAAAAAGCGATTTAGCAACTAAATTTTGCCCTGATTGTAAAATATCTTTTATACTAAGGCCAATTAAAACAAAAAGTATTATTCTAAAAACTCTCTCTAAATTTGCAGAGGAAAATGAGAGAGGGATCATAACATTTTTTCCCGCATAATAAGCATCCCAACTAGCTCCGATAGGAACAACCATAGTATTAGGATGGGCCGTTAAAAGTAAGGTAAATACTCCTATTATCGTAACTACTATTAAAATTATTCCTTTTAAAAATATTTTTTTGTCGATCTGATTAGACCCAAAATTTATAAAGAATGAGAGTAAAAATAATATTATTAGAACCTCTTCATATTCTAACATTAAAGACCCTATTTTAATAAAATAACCTGAATTTACTAATAAAGCAAAAGCCATAGAGTCTAAAAATAAAAGAGTAGAAAATTGCTTTAAATTACGAGAACGGATAGCTTGAAATATTAATATAAATATGGTAAAAAAAGTTCCCGGATTAACTATATTATAAATTATCTTTTCACCTCTATCATGTAATTTAATATTACTCAAAAACCTTTTTATCCAAATTTTTCTCTTCTAATGTTAAAATTTTAATCATAGCTCCGCACAATTCTTCAGAATTAAATGGATCAAAAAATAAAACCTTATTATAATCATCTAAAATTTCATGTGCAAATGGCATATCACATGCTATAATTGGTGCTTTGTGTAACTTGGCTTCTAAAAGTGGAAGTCCGAATGTTTCTATATATGAAGGAAATATTAGAACAGATTTTGTATAGTAATCAAAAACTGTTTCTCTGTCTATTTTACCAATGAAAACAAGTGGTAAGTCCTTTTCAAATTATAGAAATATTCCTCATTCAATCGAATGTTTATATAAAAACATTTAGCGTAAAAAACTATTCAATTAAAAACTAAAGATTTTGCATTACCTTTCTTAGTTAGATAATCTTTTAATACTGCCTATTTCCTTAATGAGATTTTCATACAACTCAATATATTCCTGAAATTTATTGTTTTTATTATAATATTTATTTGCTCTTTTAATACAAGAGTTACTATATTTTTCTTTTCCTTCTGATTTTATTTTTCTTATAATTCTAATTGTATTTTCTAAATCCCCTTTTTCTACAATGAATCCTGTTGAATTATCTATTGTTTCAATAGATCCTCCTGTATTAAAAGTTATAACAGGAGTCCCACAAGCCTGAGCTTCCACATTAGTTAAACCCATTACTTCTTCCAACGTAGGATTAAAAAAAACATCCGCCGTAGTATAAATCTCTGCAAGTTCTTGAACATTGTTTGTTCTTGTAATACCAATAACATTTTTAGGTAATTGTTTTAGTTGATTTTTTGATAAACCAACCATAACTATAGTTTCATCAGATTCTATTAATTTTGACAGTTCAATAAAATACTCGAATCCTTTTCTTTTCTCCCATTTGTTAGCAACTCCTAATATGATAAACTTATTTTCTAAATTGTAACTTTTTCTAAAATTACTCGGGGAAGGTTTAAACACACTCAAATCTATCCCATTGTTTATAACTTTCACAGTATATTCTTTTAAAAAAGATCTTTTTACTAATTTAGCTAACCATTCTGATGGAGTAACTAAAGTTAATTTATCAAGTCCTGTAAATAACTTTTTCTTTTTTTCATAGTTGTTATATGAATTATCTATAAATATGCTTTTAGGATAACTTTTTCTTTCTGGACATTTTTGACAATGCGTTTCCCATTTATAGCAATTCGCATAATCAAAATGGGAACAATGTCCTGTAAATGCCCAACAATCATGTAAAGTCCAAACAACCGGTTTATTGAACTCTTTTAAAAAATTAAATAAAATTTCTATATTTAAATAATATCCATGTATATTATGGAGATGTATTATATCTGGATTGTAATTTAATATATTATCAACTAAATCTTTAGTAGCTTTTTTTGAATCAAAACCATGCTTATCAAATAATCTGGTTTTTAAAGCATGGTTATAAAAATCTATTTTATTACCAATTTTTATAGTATTATCACAGTTAATTGCTTCTCCTCTTCCATATGCAATAACACTCTCATGACCTTGTTCTAAAAGCAATTTATGAATATCAGTTGCAATTCGGCCAGTACTCCCACGTCCGCAAACTGTGTTGATTTGTAGTACTTTCATTTTAATATTTCCCCCAAACAACCCTATTGACATAATCTGTATAAGAGACAATTATTCTTAATACTTTGTCAGACACATTTGGAACTATGTAATCATTAACAGGTCTTATTGTTTCTTTGTTTTGTGTTTCTAAAATTTTTAATCCTTGAAGTATCCTTTCTTTGTTTAAGCCCACCATCATCACAGTTGCTTCTTCCATCGCTTCTGGCCTTTCGTGAGCTTCTCTAATATTTAAAGCTTTTAATTTCAATATAGATGTTTCTTCGCTTATTGTTCCGCTATCACTTAAAACAGCTTTTGCGTTTATTTGCAACTTGATATAATCAATGAAGCCAAAAGGTTTTTCCGTTCTAATTAGTGGATGAAGTTTTACATCTTTTAATTCTATCATTTTTCTTGTTCTGGGGTGTGTACTAAAGATTATAGGTAGTTGATATATTTCTGCTATTGTATTCAAACAATCTATTAAATTATTAAAATTATTTTCAGAATTTATGTTTTCTTCTCTATGTGCTGAGACAACAAAATATTGATTTTCTTTTAAATTTAATTTGTTTAGAATTTTTGATCTTTCTATATCTTGTTCTTTATTTTTTAATACTTCAAACATAGGACTTCCAGTTTTTATAACTCTATCAGAAGGAAATCCTTCTCTGATGAGATGTTCTCGAGCTAAATCACTATATACAAGGTTTATATCAGCTATTTGATCTACTATTCTTCTATTTAATTCTTCTGGAACTCTTTGATCAAAACATCTGTTTCCTGCTTCCATATGAAAAACAGGGATATGTCTTCTTTTTGCAGCATAGGCAGATAAACAACTGTTGGTGTCTCCCAAAACTAGAAATGCATCGGGCTTTATTTTTTCTAAGATAGGATCTATTTTCACAAGTATGTTGCCTATAGTTTCAACGGCATTTCCAGTTGCTGCATTTAAAAAATAGTCTGGTTTTTTTAATTCTAAATCTTCAAAAAAAATCTCGTTTAATTCATAGTCGTAATTCTGCCCTGTATGAACTAAATAGTGTTCTATTGCTTCTGACTCTTCTAGTTTTCTAATCACTTGAGATAGTCTTATTATTTCAGGTCTTGTTCCTACAACGGTCATAACTTTAAGTTTGTTCACCTTAAACCTCCAAATAATAAGTATCAGGATTTTCTGGATCAAAAGGTTCGTTTGCCCACATAACAGTAACCATGTCCGTATCTCCGATGTTTTGTATATTATGTGTGTATCCAGGAGGAATATCCACTACTTCTAATTTATCGCCACTTACGTTGTATTCTATAACTTCTTTTGAATCTATTTTTCTGAACCGAATGATTCCCTTGCCATATACAACCAAAAATTTTTCATTTTTTGTGTGATGCCAGTGATTTCCTTTGGTGATTCCAGGTTTAGAAACGTTGATAGAGACTTGACCTCTGTCTAAAGTTTTGATAAACTCAGTGAAAGATCCTCTATTATCTACATTCATTTTAAGCTCATAACTGAATTTATCTTCGGGTAAATAGCTCAAGTAAGTGCTGTACAATTTTTTAATTAATGGATCTTTCATGTTAGGTACTTCCAAGGTTTTTCTCGTTTCTTTAAAGCCCTTTATAGTCTCTGCTAGTTCTCCCACGGTTATTTTATGAGTAATAGGAACATAACAATAGTCTCCTTTTTTTGTTGGATTACCAGCTAATGCTCTTTTAAATTCGTTTATTACATCATCTATATAGCAGAGAGTTATTTCTGCTTCTGGATTATTTATCTTTATATCTAAATCTCTTGCTATATTATAACAGAAAGTGGATACCACACTATTGTAATTGGGTTTACTCCATTTACCAAAAAGGTTGGGGAGTCTGTATATGTATACATCCGTATTATTTTCTTTTGAATATTGGAATAATAACTCCTCTCCTGCTTTTTTACTTTTGCCATAAGGGTTATCCAATTCAGCTTGAATGGAAGAAGTTAAAAGTATTGGACTATTATTATGGTTTTTTTTGAGTTTTTCTAAAAGTTCTAGAGTAAGGCCATAATTACCTTTCATAAAATCATTAGGATCTTTAGGCCTGTTCACTCCCGCCAAATGAAAGATGAATTCGCAATTTTTGGTGTATTCATCTAATTTTTCTTTTGGAGTATCTATATCGTATTCATATATTTCTTCGTATCCAGAGTTTTTAAGTTCTAAAACTAAGTTCTTACCCACAAATCCTTTTGAACCTGTAACTAATATTTTCATGTGACAACCAACCTTTCCCTGTTTTTAAAACCCTTCACTCACTATTGGCTTAGTCCCACCGTTTTTGTAGTCCTCAAGTTCTTTTTGTATATAATCTAAAGAAAGAAGCTTCTCTTTAGTTTGTTCAACGTTTAGAATAGTTGTGTTATCAGACCTATAATCAACATACTTTGATAAATCAAATGACCCTTCTTCAAAGTATTTTTCATAATTTAAATCTCTAGTGTCTGCAGGAATTCTGTAGAAATCACCTAAATCTTCAGAAACAAGATGCTCTTCTTTTGTAAGAAGTGTTTCATGCATCTTTTCTCCATGCCGTGTACCAATTATTTTTATTTCGTTTTCCACTTCAAAGATTTCTTTCATCGCCTGGGCTAAGTCTCCTATTTTTGCAGAAGGCGATTTTTTTACAAATCTATCTCCTTGATTCCCGTTTTGAAAAGCGTATAAAACCAAGTCGACAGCTTCTTCTATGCTCATTAAAAATCTCGTCATGTCAGGATTCGTAACTGTAAGAGGTTTGCCACTTTTAATTTGTTGCACAAAGAGTGGGATAACAGAACCTCGTGAAGCCATGACGTTTCCGTATCTTGTGCCACAAATCAATGTCTTATCTGGTTCGACAGTTCGAGACTTTGCAACAAATATCTTCTCCATTAAGGCTTTTGACATTCCCATTGCGTTTATAGGATAAACCGCTTTATCCGTTGATAAACAAACTACTTTTTTAACACCAAATTCAATGGCTGCTGTTAGCACATTCTCTGTACCTAAGATATTCGTTTTAACAGCTTCCAATGGAAAGAACTCACATGAAGGCACTTGTTTCAATGCAGCAGCTTGAAAGACGTAATCTACTCCATACATAGCATTTCTAACACTTTGAATGTCACGTACATCCCCTATGAAAAACTTTAATTTATCGTTTTTATAGAACCTTCTCATATCATCTTGCTTTTTCTCATCGCGAGAAAAGATACGTATTTCTTTAATATCTGTATTCAAAAACCTTCTAACTACTGCGTTACCAAAAGTACCTGTTCCACCTGTAACTAATAAAGTTTTATCTTTGAACATGTTAAAGCTCCTTTCTATAACTAATCAAAGTAAAGTTTCAACAACTCGTAAATAACTTTCTAAAGCGACTTCTTTTGAATATTTATCTTCAAACGCTTTTCGAGCATTTTTGGATAATTCTTGGTAATATTCTTTATTATTTTTTAGCATTAATATGTTTTCAATTGCTTCTTCCTCTTCTAAATTGTTTAAATTGATTCCAACTTTGTTTTCTCGTAACAAAATATCAACCTCTGAATCTACTGGGACATCAGCTAAAATCGGTTTCCCACCACTTAGATAATAATAAGTTTTGCTTGGGACAGACATCCCTTTATCTTCATTTATCATTGTTACAAGATAACCGTCGGCAAAATATATTAAATTTTGATAATCAGCAAAGTCGTAAACGTAATCGAAAAAATAAACATTACCTGCGTCTTTTGCGATATTCAGTAAATAATCCTTTCTTCTTCCATGTCCTACTAATATTAAATTAACAGAATTCGCAAATAATCTTTCATTTTTCATCAATTTAATAACTTTTTCCAAACTTTTCACTTGTGATTCTCCCATGTTTCCTGCATAGAGAATATTGAATCCTGATTTGTAATATTTTTCTTTTATAGAATCTTTTTTTATAAAGTTTTCTCTTAAATCTCTTGCCCAATTAGGTATAAATTCGATTTTCTCATTGTTGATGCCATAGTTTTCTTTTACATATTCTATCTGATCTCTGCCAACAAAAATTGTTTTATCTGAATTTTTAAAAATGTAATTATTATGTTTTTTCAATAATATTACTAGTGGATTGTTAGGCGAAGCCTGCTTTCGTCTTACCAGTGCATCTGGATGTAAATCGTGAAGTAAGAAAATAAATTTCTTTTCTTTTTTCTTAGTAACTTTTAATGTTTTATACGCGACAAAAAAAGGAGGTAAAATAGCTAATGCAATTTTGTAATTTAATTTTTTCAAAGTTCTCTTTGCTTTAGTAGAAAATAGATAATAAAGTAAAATTTTTTGTAGTGCATTATTTTTGTTAAGTTTGGGAACTTTTATTCTATTTACATGTATATCCTCTATTATCTCAAATTCTGGATATTTTATGTTAGGTCGTTCATAAGACCTGTTAGGAGTGACTACCATAACTTTTTTACCCTTTTTTACCAGGAATTCCGCCAAATCTGTCATAAGTTTTGCTGTTGCATCGACATCGGGATAAAAAGTTTGCGGAAATAAAACCACGTCATATTCTTCTACATAATGCATCGTGCAAGCCTCCAAACATTTCCCCATTATTTTTAGTAGTTTTTCTTCAATTTTAAAATTTAATGGCAGGCAAACGAGATTCCTATTTTTAAGATTAATATAGCCATTTTCCTTTTATTCGCTATTTATTTTTTATAAATTGAATATAGTAGTGTTGTAAAAATAGGTCTTATGTCATGAATATCTATAATTTGATAGATGACATTATCATGCTTTTCAAAAATCTTTTGAATTTTTTCTTTAAAACTTAGCTTTTTATCTTTCAAAATACTCATCAAATCTCCTGGGAAGAACCATCTAAAATAATAATTTTCATTGTAAGTTTTATCTACTTCACAAGGTTTTATATTTTCGAGATAAACTTTTAGAAGTGAATCAAGAAAATTTTTGCCTGCAAATAAAGCTAATCCAATTGTTCCCCACATTCTTGGATTTATTTCCATTAACACAAGTTCCGAATTCCTTGGATCCTCTTTGAATTCAACCATGGCAAGGCCGCTCCAGTTTAAACTGTTCAAAAGTTTTCTTCCAATAGATAAAGCATTGTTATCATAAACTGAAATAGCCAAAGTACTGGGCCCACCACTGGGCGGATATTCTCTGATTCTTTGATGGCAAAACCCGAATACCTCTTCTCCATTGTAGTATAAAAATGATGCTCCAATAGCCTTTCCATCATTAGGTATATACTCCTGAATCAAAGGGAAACCATACTTTTCAATGTATTCTGGATTTAAACTTTTCAATAAATCTTCTTTGTTGTTTAAATAAATAATACCCCTTGAACCCGAACTTTTTCGAGGCTTTAATACCAGTGGGAAGAAGTCAATTTTAGCAATATTTTTTTTTAATTCTTCAAGACTTTCAAAAATAAGAGTTTTTGGTACACGAACCCCTAACTTTTCAGCAAATTGGATCGTTTTTAGTTTATCTTGACATATTTCAAAGCTTGTTAAATTTGGAGCTACTATAGGGGCTTTAAACATCCCGCTATTCTTAGCAAAAAATTCCACACTCTTTTCATTACACGGTATAACTAGATCAATTTTATATTTATTGATTATTTCCGTTATTTTATTAGGACTCAGTTCCTTGAAATAATAGTTTTTTTGAACGTACTTACTAGATCCCCCAATAGAATATTTATTTAAACTGATTGTATATACGTTATGCCCTATTCTTCCCAACTGCCTTGTTAGTGGCAAAACTTTTCTATACTCAGCCTCAACAAATAAGATATTGTATATCTCTTTTTCACCTCAGCTTTTTTAAAACTGTTTTAAAAAAGCTTCTTTTTATTTCAACAGTTTTCAAAATTTTAGATTCGTCTGATAACAGTTTTAGTAATGTCTCTCTGTTTACATTATCATTGTCTGATCTTACTGTAATATAGCCTTTGGCTAAATCATTCGGTTTATGAGCATCGCTGCCGTAGCCCTTGATTTTTTTGTATCTTTTTGCCAACTTGTAGGATTTTTGAATTTCAAACTTGGTAAAATATTTTGCGTTGAAAACTTCTATTATGTCAATTTCATCTATGTAAGATAATACTATCTTAAGTTTTGGTTTTCCTTTTCTGTATAAATCATATGGATGAGGTAAATAGGCTATTCCACCTTGATTTTTAATTTCCTTTAGTGTTTCTCTAAAAGTTAATTGAGGAGGAATCCTTTTTTTTATAAAAAGGCCAATAATTTCTCCTGCGTCTGAGGACATAATTTCTTCACCGGTAATGAACCATTTATTTTTAATTTTGTATAATGTTTTTCCTTGTGAGTAAATTTCGTGAAATTTGAAGTTATTATGATCAGTAATGGCAAAAATATTTACATTAGAATTTTCTAAAAAATCTACTAGTTCAAGTTTCCCATCATAAGAATAAACACTATGATTGTGAAGATCTATCGAAATGGTTTGATCGTTATTCATCAACAATTAAATCTCCTAATCGTTTAAATTGAATTTCTTTTTTCACTAAATAGTTAATTAACTTGTCTAATTTTTCATAATTTGAATTTAATCCCACATAATGTCTGAATCTATAAGAAAATTTGATATCTTTAATTTTTTCTTCAGTAATTTTATAATTTTTGAGATCTGATAAACTTTCTGCCTGTTTGTTTTGATTAAACACATATCCTGGATTCTTTATTTTTACATACCAAATTAATTTGCTTACATAACTCCACCCAAGATTTAAGCATCCTGGTAAACTATTTTGGTTAGGGAAATTGAAGATAAATGAGCTATTTTTTTCTAAGGCTATATCAAGTGCTTTTTTAGTCATCTTATAAAATAAACCTTTTCCTTGATAATTAGGATCAACCACTGTATCAATTGGTTGATATGCTAAAAACTCATTCATTCTTATTTTAAATTTCCAAGCCCAAAAAATCCTTGATCCCACTATTTCTTTATTTTCATTTTCAGATACAATTATTATTGATTCACCAAAAGGATTTTTTAGGTTTTTCCATTCAAACCAAACCCTATCTCGTTTAATTTCAAAATGTTCTTGTTTTGAAAAAACTCTTTGATTTAATTCAATTATTTGGTCTATATCTTTTGTGTTATATTCTCTTACTATAATATTTCCGATCGAATAGTCTCTCCTTTTGCAGTTAGATTTTAAACACTGAGCTATCTTTAATACTAACAAAATTATAGTTTTCACTTAAAATGCTTATCTTTTTATCATAATTTTTTAAACCAACATATGTTTTATATTTTTTTATTAAAGGCAAATCGCTTAACTTTGGTTGCTCTTTAAGAACCTCTCTTGGATGTAAATAAAACAAAAAATAACCATTATTTAATTTTTTTACTTTTTTTATAACATGTCTTAAAAGCGGAATTGGTGTTATGCGAGAATATCCTCCTCCTAATGGGATACTAAACACACCGTTTTTGTATACAGAAACAGGAAACTCATATATTTTTAAGCCCTTTTGGATTAAATAAAATGGTCTTGAATCAAATTTGTTGTTTCCTCCTGTTTCCCTTTTAGCAGGAAACAAACTTGAATCATATTTAAACCCCAAATCTAACAATTTTTTTATTGTTTCAATATAATTCAAGGATGAAAAACCAGGTGCCCTATATCCTATTACTTCTTTGCCTGTTATATCCTCCAATATATATTTACTTTTCAATACATCCTCTTTCCATCTTTCTTCGCTTATTTTATATAATTCTTCATGATAATATCCATGCGAAGCGATTTCATGCCCTAAATTAGATATATCTCTTATTAATTTTGGATACTTTTCTGCTACCCAACCTAGTACAAAAAAAGTAGCTTTATTGTTGCTTTTTTCTAAAATTTCTAATATTTTATATGTGCCTTTTTCGGCTATTGAAGGTAATGTTTCCCAATCTTTTTTTTCTGGAATATTTGCATTCAGAATATGAAACCACTCTTCAACATCTATTGTTATAAAATTTCCTGGAATATTTACATATCTTATTTCGTTCACCTTGCCCCCCTCATTCCTAACATAGTTTCAAGTGTTTTTAGCATTATTTGTATGTCTAATATCAAAGATCTATTTTTTACGTAGTAAAGGTCGTATTCTGTCTTTTTTATGTAGTCTTCAAGGGTTGATGTGTGTTTGTAATGGATCTGTGCCCAGCCTGTTATTCCTGGGTTTAGTTTTAGTCTGTAATTGTAAAAAGGAATATGGCTTGACATTATATTATGGAATTCTAACATTTCTGGTCTTGGGCCTACTATTGACATATTTCCTTTTATTATATTCCAAAATTGGGGTAGCTCGTCAAGTCTTAACTTTCTTATTATTTTTCCACTTTTTAAAACGCGTTTTTCTATATCTACATTTGGGTCGTTTTGGTTTATTTCTGCTTCTTTTAAAGATCTGAACTTGTTCATAATGAATATTTTTTCGTCTTTTCCCATTCTTTTTTGTTTGTAAATAATAGGCTTGCCGTCTTCAATCAAAATAGCTAAGCTTATTATAAGCATAAACGGAGAAGATAATATTAAAAGGATAGTTCCGAAGAATTTGTCGATTATTTTTTGTGATGGAGTTGGTTGAACACCCTGAAACACCACCTCGTAATATTCTTTGAATTTTTGAGCTACTTCTATGGGGATTCGTTTGAGGTATTTTTCTGCCATATTGGGTAGATATTCTATTTCCATGCCTTCTTCTTTGTAGTGTTGTATTTGTGGTTTTACTGTTTTTTCTAGTTCTGGGTCTGTTATTACTATGCCGTGGATTATGTGGGAAGTGGTTTGACCGTTTTGTTTTATTATCTCTTCAAGTGTTGTTGGATTTGGGTTTATGTATTGGGTAAACTGGATTTTGTTCAGTGTTTTTTCTGAGATTTCTTGCATTATGTGGCCTATTTCTTCTTTTCTTCCTATTACAAGGTAGTTTTTTACAGGCATGCTTTTTTCGTATATTTTGTATTCTATTTTATGCAAAATAGGGAAAATGATTATTGTAAATAGTAGGTTATAAAGGAAAAAGTATCTATTGAAATATTTACTGAGAAAGAAGTAAAGAATTAGAATGAGTATGAAACTGATGAGAGTTCCAACGGTTGTTTTTATTAAGGATTCTGTATAGCTTTTCATTGTTTGGGTGTCGTAGACTCTAAATGAGTAGATTCCAAGGTATATTATTAAGGACGAGATAATGGCAATTGGAATAGACAAATGTAGAAAAAAGATGTTCATCAAGACTATCAAAGCAATATCGATAAGTTGAACTGTTAACTTTTTCATGTCGAGTCATGTCCCCCTTTTATATGTTCAAACAACATTTAAAAGTGATTTTATTCGGTATTTTAAGTTAATAAGTTAAAAGAAGACAAACACCATATTTCAAAAATTATTATAGCATAGTTAAATGAAAATATCAATATCTAATTGAACAAAAAGTTATTATATTTTTTATTGTGAAATAGTGAAATAATGGTTAATGAGGGCTAGCGCCCTGACCAATAGATTGTAGCTGGGTTACCCACAGGAACTGTTTTAAAACCGGGAGACGTGCGTATAGGTCAAAAACATTTAAAACCAGGAGACGCGCATGTAGCACGTCTCTACAACTAAAAATAAATTCATAACTAGGATTAAACCTTGGAGACGCACGTATAGCACGTCTCTACAAAAGAAATAAATTCATAAATACGATTAAAACCGGGAGACGCGCATGTAGCACGTCTCTACAAAAAAAATAAATTCATAAATACGATTAAACCTTGGAGACGCCCATATAGGTCGTCTCTACATTTGTTCTGGATTGGGGGATAGTAATATGTCTAAGGCTTTTGATGTGATGTTTGAGTATTGTTTAAATAGGTTTAGGTCTACTTCTTTGCCTTGTCTTCCGTGGTTTCCTGTTGCAAGGAAATCGACCATGTTTCGATTTAGATAGTATTTTCCTGCTTTTGTGTTTAATCCATCAAAGTCCATATGAAAATAAACACCCATTTCTCTTAATCGCATGAGTGTGCTTTTATTTTCTAGTAACCAAGTGTATTTTTCTGCGTGAAATAGTACTACCTCGTATCCATCTAATTGTAGATTGAATATTTCATCTAATGTATAAAATGGAAAGTTTGTTTTGTCGAATTCTACAAAAGCAAAGGTGTCATTAAAAGGTATGAATTCTTTGTAATTTGGGGTTAGGTAAAGTTCTGAAGCTAGATATGTGTGTATTCCCGTATTTTTTTCGAGTATGTCTTTTATTTCTTGGTATTTATCTTTTATTTGTGTAATGTCTGTTTTTATAGCAGGATGATTTAGATGTGGTGTAAACACTACATGGGTAATATCGTATCGTTTATAACGATTTAATTCGTATAATGTTTCTTCGATTGTTTTTACTTTGTCATCAATTGTAGGAAGTAAATGGGTATGAATGTCGATAAACATGATGTTCTACCTTCTTCCTTTTAAGAGTGATGATTCTATATAAGTTCCGTATGTTAAAAATATTACTATCTTTGCCGTTTATAAAAGCGGTTGGTACCGCTAACGAGATGGAGGAGAGGGCTCCGCCCTGGACCCGTTTTATAAAAGCAAAAGTTTCATTTATTGTGTACAGAAACGTTTCATTTCATAGCAGTTTATAAAAGCGGTTGGTACCGCTAACGAGATGGTGAGAGGGCTACGCCCTGGACCCGTTTTATAAAAGTAAAAGTTTATTTATTGTGTACAGAAACGTTTCATTTCATAATCGTTTATAAAAGCGGTTGGTACCGCTTACTAGGTGGGGAGAGGGCTACGCCCTGGACCCGTTATATAAAAGCAAAGTTTTATTTATTGCGTACAGAAACGTTTCATTTCATAGCAGTCTATAAAAGCGGTTGGTACCGCTAACTAGGTAGGGAGGGGGGCTACGCCCTGGACCCGTTATATAAAAGCAAAGTTTTATTTATTGCGTACAGAAACGTTTCATTTCATAGTCGATTATAATAGCGGCTGGTACCGCTAACTAGGTAGGTAGGGGGCTCCGCCTTGGACCCGTTATTAATTCAAAAAAACTCTCGTTAGAAACTCATAATTTCTAAAGTTATTATTAAAAATATAACTATATACAGGAATGTTAAAAAACAAAAATGAATATTACATGTATTTCTCTTAATATGTATTGTATCATATTTTTAATACAAAAACAACATTTTTATTTAATTTTGATTAAAATTTTATTCGATTTTTATTTTATCTTTTGTTTGCATTTTGA
>ENA-UPSB01001490-UPSB01001490.1-bioreactor-metagenome-genome-assembly--contig:-NODE-1490-length-27082-cov-6.828172_pt1 | contig 27082 bp, 13 predicted proteins | sample MGYA00238182_ERZ773286 | MGnify/ENA primary metagenome ERZ773286 (study PRJEB29026, sample SAMN07631240) | bioreactor metagenome | isolation source: Switchgrass digestor | place: USA: Dartmouth...
TGCCAATACTGATACTGTTTATAATATTCTCAAACAGAATTATTGAAGGTGTAACAGCTGGAGCTGTAAAAGGTTAATTTTAAAGACCGGCATGTACTCACAGCAAGATATTAAGTAAAGCTTTGAACACCCTCCTAACGGTACTGTAAAATTTAACTGAATGTCCGTCAATTATCTAACAAACGACTAATTAACTTGTTGTACAAGTTAATTAAGATATATAAAAGCCTCAACGCTGCATGCGTTGAGGCTTTTATTTGTTGGATTTTAAGATTGTTGGATTTTATACTGGACTTTAAGTTGGACTTTTAAATTGAAAACCGGCTTCATCCCCTTCCATATATACCATACTTTTCAGCACAATTATACATTGCCAGTGCATTTTCAGGCTTTACAATATCCACAAGAATGTTGCATGAACTTAAGATAAATCCACCACCGGGTGCTGCTATATCAATAACCCTCTTAACTTCATCTTCCACTTCCTGAGGACTTCCGAAGGTCAGCAAATAGTCCAGGTCTATGTTGCCCATAAGGCATAAATCCTTTCCATAATTAGCTTTGATTTTTGCAATGTCCATACCTGAAGACGGCTGGAGAGACTGCAATCCGTCAAAGCCACACTCGATTATTTTGTCCATCACATCATATATATAGCCATCTGTATGCATGAAAACAGGAACATCCTTATATTTTTTGATTTCATTCACAGCCCATTTTAAATAGGGGTAAACAATCTGATCCATAATTGCAGGTGGAAGAAAGGGCCCTGAATTGAAGGCGATATCATCTGCAATGAGTATTGCATCTGCGCCGTGGTCCAGGAACGTCTTAGCCCGTTCTATTTCGTACTCCATGATTCTTTCTGCAATAATGCCGATTTCCTTAGTATTTGTAAGAGAATAAACCATGTAATCTTCCATACCCATGCATAAATACACGTTACTTGCAGGTCCGCCTATCTGGGCTACTAAATACATATCAGAATTCTCTTTATAAAAATCAAGCTTTTCCGTGGGACACCAGTTCATATCCGGTACATCATAGTTATCTGCATCTTCAATATCGTCAACCAAAGGCTTAAAATTATGGCTCGACTTGCCATTATCAACCATCTGGTTCCCAAAAGGGCCCTGTATTATATCGTACCCTTCTTCAGTTTGCCCAACAACTTTGACAGGAAAGTCATTGACAAAAGCAATATCCATATTAAGCAGCTCGCGTGCGGCCAGCTCGCTCCCCAGTGGACCAAGCTGGTCATGACGGCCAGCTCCAATTAGTTTTCTTGTCAGGCTATCGTCTATCGCTATTTCACCTTTTGGCACCTTATCAGGTTCTTTGTGATTGATGGCCAGGGCAACCCTTTCTTTTTTAGTCATGCTTAATCCTCCTGTAATATGAGATTTATTTTCTAATACCCTACCTTAATTGTTTTAATTTCAAAGGGACGGAAAGTAAGCTGTATTTCATTATTGCACGGCAACTTTTCTATCGTCTCTTCCAGCATATCAGTCAGTTCAACACTCTGCGGCTGCAGCCCAAGCTTCAATGTACTGTGGGTAAAGCTTCCTTCAGCCTCATACAGTCTTATGATAAAGGCCTTCTGATTATCTTCACAGGGTTTGACCGTCTCAATGATAATATTGTCTGCATCTGTCATTGCAAGGGACGGAGTTTCATCACGGCCGTTTATCACAATTGGCGGAACATTCAGGCAGTATGCAGGATGAACCACGCTTTCAGCCTTAAAGCCGCCGTTATGCGGCAAGAATGAATATACGCACTCATGAATGCCTATGTCCCCTCGAGGGTCAGGATTGCATCCACCTTTGTGAAGTGACAGCCGGATAGCTGAACCCTCTACCGACACACCATACTTACAGTCATTCAATACAGAGACACCATACCTTGGCTCTGATAAATCAGTATATTTGTGGTTGAGCACCTCGAACATAGCCTGTTCCAGAGTATTATTCCTTGTTGTAGGCTTTTGACAGTAGCCGAACTGAATCTCATGGCGGGCAGTGTTACTCCTGATAGTTGTGTCAAAAGCAGTCTTGAGAAATCTATGCTTTGCATTCCAGTCTATTACGGTCTCAAAATCAACACGTGGTGTATGGGCATAAAAGATCATGTCCTGTGTTATAAACGAACCTTCGCATATCTGATAACGGCTGCGAATCCTGAATTCAAGAGGACCGGTTGATATTACCCGGCGCTCAAGCAAGTTGGATGCGTTCACAAACTTCATCTGTATGTCTGCGTCAACATCCCAGTTGTCCCATAATGCCGGTACGTCTTCAGCTATGAGGAAAGTATTAAGCGGGTACCCATTACCTCGCAATTCCCTGTTGACACGGGTATCAACAAAGGAACTGATTGTGCCGTTGTCCCCAAATGAAATTTGCGCAAAGGGTGTGGAAAGTTTTGATCCGTCATAACAGAAAGTATTATCTTCAACTTTTGGTTGTGGTTTCTCTTTGTCAAATTTAATTGCAATACTGCCCATAGGCGGTAGTTTTACAGGACCGATACAAAGCATCTTTCGTCCCTGCAAATCCGTGTACCGTTGTACGGACAGACTGCCATCCACAGGTGCCATGCCTTCCATATCAGGAACTCTTATTATCTCATTTCTTTCAAACCCAAGTGTATTTATAACAGTAATAACATTGTCTTCTGCTTTTGCCGTCACCAGTTCCGGAATCATGTCCTTTCCTTTTCTCAGTAACTCAAACATATCGCGGCAAGACCGGTCATGAACCTCAGCAATGCTGGAGCCTGGCAATATATCATGAAACTGGTTTACAAGCAGAGTCTCTACAAGTGGTCTTAAATGTTCATCTGTCGCAGCTTTTCCCTCAGATATAGCCTTTTTTACAGTCAAAAGCTCTAAATCATGGATCAGGAATTCAGCTTTGCGGTTATTTCGTTTTATATTGTGCATATTTGTCAATGTACCGCGGTGCATTTCCAGATACAGTTCTCCCTGATGCAAAGGTGGATCAACAGCTTTTTTCTCCATATCCTTCATAAACTGGCCTACCACTACATGCTCAGCCTTCGGACAGCCTTCCAGATCCCGGACACGCCGTGCTGCTTCTATCATTTCAAATTGAGGGCCTCCGCCTCCATCTCCAAAACCGTATGAAATAAGCCTTTTATTTACTGTTCTTTTATTCTGAATATAATTGTCACTTTCCCGTCCTTCCAGAGATTTTATCAATGTCTCAGCATCAGGCCAGCAGTGAATTGAATTAAAGTGTGTAAATACCCTTGTGCCGTCTATGCCCTCCCAGTAGAAGGCTTCGTAGGGGAACCTGTTTGTATCGTTCCATGACAGCTTGGTTGTCAGGAAATAGTCCACATGACATCCTTTCATTATTTGAGGAATAGCAGCACTATAGCCAAATGTGTCAGGCATCCATAAGCAGTTGGAGGTAAAGTTAAAGTACTTGCGTGTAAAATTCTGTCCCCATAACATCTGACGGACCATGAATTCGCCTGAAGTAATATTGCAGTCACATTCTACCCACACAGCACCATTAGGTTCATACCGTCCTTCGGCTACTTTGCTCTGAATCATCTCAAACAGCTTTGGATAGTGGCGCCTGAGCATTTCGGAATGGTAAGCGGAGCTCTGTATGAACCGGTATTCCGGATACTGCTCCATCAGGCTTATCTGATTGGAATATGTGCGTGCGCACTTTTTCAAAGTGACTTCAAGTGGCCACAACCATGCAGTATCCATATGTGAATGCCCAATAAGGCCTGCTATTGGAGCAGACTGTGAGTTTTTAGCGTTCAAAACCGGCTCCATTATTTCTCTGGCTTTTGCAAGCGCAGTGCGCCATGTACTCTCCGGCAGGTCATTAATTGAATAGTATACGGTTTTATGAACCTCTATAAGGCAATTCAATACATCTGCTCTTCTGAAGCTGAATTTATCCATTGACTTGGCCAACTGGATAAGTGCCCGCAAATCAAAGATAAAATCAATAATATCCTGATTTTTTACACACAATGAAATATGGTCAAAAGTAAAGGTAAAATCCGGCACCTCATTCTCTTCCAATGGGTGCATTCCATGTATATAATGTCCTGCATAAAATTCAATAGCTATGTCATATTCCTTACCGGGTTCAGCATTATTCGTTATCAGGCCATATTCATGAAGGGATGTAATCTGATTGGAATGTTTCGTAGTAAAAATACCCTTCGGAATGCCATTTACCCATAAAAATCCTTCAAAGCCGCCCAGTACCGGATGAACATAAACTGCTTTACCGCTGTATTCCTCAGGTATACGTGCGGTACCGCGGAACCAGCAGTATGACCTTTCTCCACCCCAGGTATCACCATGCTTGGTACTTACATATAAGCTTGCATCATCAGGTACCTGATGATACTGTTCCATAGTTTCAAAACGGCTTACTTCCAAATTCCCTATGGTGGAAAATTTATGCTTTGAAAGAGTTTCTTCAAGCCTTTCCAATTTTTTTACCGTTCTGTCTAACTGAGAATCGTTCAGCATTTCAAAGCTCCTTTCAAAGGTAATATTAAAAAGTAATATTTTAAGCATGCTTCAAAGCAATATTTCAAAGCAATTTTCAAAGTAATATCTCAAAGCATGCTTCAAAGCAATTTTCAAAGCAATTTTCAAAGCAGTTTTCAAGGTAGTATTTCCAATTGGTATCGCAAAGCAACATATTTAACGTAATATTTTTAAATAAAAATTTTTTTAAGTAAAATTTTTAAGTAAAATTTTATTATTCGTGTTTTTCAGCTTAAAATTGCTGTTGAGGAACGTATAACCAACTGAGTTCCAATTAATACCCTGTTATATTGCATTCCGCTACCGGCAGCAGCGTCTAAAAGAATCTTGGCAGCATAATAACCTTCTTCCTCAAAGTGTTGTCTGACAGTGCTGAGGGGGATATGCGCAAGTTTTGAACTTTCATAATCATCGAAACCCATTACCGATACATCACCGGGAATTTTTATTCCCCTGCCGGTAAGTACGTTCATTAGCTCCAATGCCTTAAGATCATTCACCACAAACAGCGCAGTTATGTTTCTGTTTTTAATTTGCTTTTCCAGGCGGTCATAGTCCACCGGTGAGTCTAAAAACAGTAGGCCATTATCAACTTCTAATGAGGCAAACCTCATTGCATCACAATATCCATCGAACCTCTCTTTCTCTGAACTGAGATGAAACCTGTCTGCAACAAAGCCAATTCTCTTATGCTGCAGTTCCATTAAATACTGTACTGCTGAAAAGGCGCCATCATGGTTGTTGCACGCAACAATATTTGAAGGATAATGTTTAACCGCCCGGTCTAAAAGCACAAAGGGCATATCCATGCTTTTTAAATAAATATAATTGTCAATTGACTGCTGCGGGTCACTGGAATATATAATAAATCCAGCAATATTGTCACCAATATGCTTATTAATTGTTTGAAGCTCCTCCTGTGGGTCCTTTGGATTCTCAACAATAAGAGAATAACCTTTTGAAGTGAGAAAGCGCTGCATGCCAAGAATAATTCTTGCGAATGAACTATCATTTACATTCTGGGTGGACAAAAGGAAAACCACCAGATTTTTTGGGGAAAGTTTCTGAGAGTCTTGAATATTCCTGACATAGCTACCCTTCCCTTTCTTGCGGTAAATAAGCCCTTCGTTCACCAGTTCTGTCATGGCCTTTTTTACAGTAGTGCTGCTAACCCCCAGAATATCAGATATTTCACTCTCATTAGGTATCTTCTCATCGGGAAGAAATTCCCCATTCTTTATTCTTGTTTTAATATAATCCTTGACAATGTTATACTTATGCACTTTTCTCACCTGATAATCCTCCTCATCACAAACTCTTGAATATGATACGATAAGTCTTAATCTCCCAGGGCTTAAGCTCAATTTTTAACATGTCGCCATCATAAACCACCGCCGTTGTCAGATTCTCTTCAAGTAAATTGGTTTCATAAGCTTTCTCAATGGGATACATGCAGCGGAGTAAAGCTGTAGAGCAGTCATCATTATAATTGGACACACGGACAATAACGCTGCTCTGCTCCTGATCTTCAGGCCTCTTTATCAGCGACAAAACTACATTATTTCCTGTTAGCGAAAAAGCACTGGTTCTTTCCAGCGGTAAACCGCTTTCCTTCACCCGGCTTGACACAGCACGCACTCCCGCTTGCAGACAATCCTTGTAACGCACAATATCCGCAAAACTGTCTGACGGTCTCAACGGAACCAGGCGGTACTTATACTCCAGCAATTGCTGAAGCTGCCCGTCAGGCTCTCCATCTGTCAAAAATGTTTTTGAAAATGAACGAAGAAGCGTAATTAATATTGTGCCATCTTTATCATCCAATGCGGCACATTCATGAAGCCCTGCTTCTGAAATAAATGCAAGCCCTTCACCGTTATTATTCCTCTTCATAACAATGTTCTCAAAGGACTTTTCTGCAAGGGAAGGTTCCTTCCATTCGCCCGTATTACGGTCAAAGCCTGTTTTTCTTTTTACAAAACAGAAGGTCTGGCTCGCATAATATTCGTCCGCATCAATTCCTGTTGGTATCTTAAGCTTGAGCCGGTGGTCCAGAGCAACATTGTCTACCGTTGTCTTTACATCAACCCACCTGTTTGCGGCAGCCAAGGTGATTTCAGAAGAAATTTTCAGTTCAACCCTTTCATCGGAACGATAATTTCCATGCAGGCTCCGTATAACTTTTTCAGGTACCTTCATGTAATTGGTCACACGGAATGTACATGCAGCAGGACCATCATCAATTTTTTCAATAACACAGCTGCTTCCAATACTGCTGACAGCCCTGTCATTCACAAGACCTGCATGGTGCCAGCCGTCACCAATTTCACCGTCATCTATATAACTTAACAACTTTTTATATTCTTTTCCTGTTTCCTTGTCCAGTATATTTATTGTCCCATCTGAGTTTATATTAAGGCGGATGTACTCATTCTCGCATGAAGTATCAGACGTTGCCATCTCATTCAAATAACGTACCGGCTTATCATAGGGAACAATAAGGTATTGAGTCATACCCATGGGCGAAAGATCCGCTGTAAAGGATATAGTATACAAATCCGCTTCATTCCGGAAGAAATAGCCTGGTCTTGATGTAAAGCTGTTATATGAAATACTTGTAAGATTGTAAGGTATTTCTTCACCTTTCTCATTAATGAGCTTGAATCCGTTTTTAATTTCGTTTCCTGCCAGTTCCTTAAACTTTGATTTAAAGTCCTGGTTAAAATCAATGGTAACAGAAATTGTCTCATGCCTTGGATATGGCAGCGGGTTAAATATGGTCAGCAAACGTGTATCAGAAGTTTCGTCGTCTGATGTATTCCTGGACAGATGACTGATAACTGCATTTGTAACCTCATTTCCAATAGATTTTACCTGACGGAAACGGTAGTGCATATCTTTATGTACCGCATCTATTGAACAACCGCAAATGGAGTCGTGAGCATGGCATTTAATAAGATATTTGTATGCAATATCAATGTAAGTCTTTTGAATACCAAAACCATTAAGCTCTCCTAGCGCCATCATGGGCAGCATCCACTTTTCAAGCAGAATCTGGCATGTATCATTTTCTTTTTTAAGGTCATATCTGCTGGATACAGTATTTGTAATCAACATATTGTGATTGCTTGGCATTTTTGCGGTCTCATTCAGTTCTCCTCTTTTAACCGGCATTTTATCTGTATATTCCCTTAATTCCTTGACAAGGTTCTCCATATTTTCAAATACCACAGGACACCCGTATATTTCAGACAATCTGGAAGCCACCCACGGTGCCAGTGCATGAATTCTCTCATGGTCCATACCATCCATTAAAACAACAAATGGCACATCCGAACGCTTTCTTTCTTTATCAACATAAGAACAAGCCCGCTTGATTATATTTTCCTTGTCCTGATCTCTTCCAAACTGGCAGGGTTCATATACATCGTACCAGAATGTGGCATATCCCATTTCCTCGGGTACCTTGAAGGTAATACACCTGCTGCCGTCCGGGGATTCCCATATGAAAAATGCAGGACAATTATGGTAGTTTGTTCCCCTTCCAAGCAGGGCACCTTTAATGTTGAAACCATTAAGAATCTGAGGCATCTGAGCAATATGCCCGAAAATGTCGCATATATATCCATACTTCATGGCGCTGCCACCATAGGCCTCAGCCAGGCTATGGCCTATCATCAGATTACGTATAAGGCTTTCTCCGGACACCAGGAACTCGTCCGGCATGGTATACCAGGGTCCTACTACAATACGTCCGTCTCTGATAAGCTTCATCAGTTTTTCTTTTTTATCCGGCTCAATCTCACAATAGTCCTCCAATACTATTGTCTGACCATCCATTATAAAGGTTGTAAAAGACGGGTCTTTCTCAAGTACGTCAATTATTTCATTGATTCTGCTTACGAGAACAAATCTGAAGCCCTGAAATGTCTTATGCCATTCACGGTCCCAATGAGTACTCGCAAAATAATAAATCTTTTTTATGTCAGGCATTATCCCCCAACCTCCGCTTATTTGATTCAATTTGTCAAGCTGGTACTTCGATATCGGAAGTTCCGAGCTCAAGGTCTAATAAAAGCTGATTCTAAAGCAATCCACAATGCTATCTCATTATCTGGCACAACAAAATAAGTTACATAAATATTATATATTTATATACTAAGTATGTAAATATAGTATAATTTATTTATCATTAATTTACGATTCTATTTAATAGAAATATATTATTCTAATTTAGATCATAGAGCTTTATACTTATAGAAATTTATGTTTACAGATATTTATGCCCGTAAAATTCATGTTTATTGGGATTTTTGTTTATTGGGATTTGTGCTTATAAGGATCTGCGCTTATCAGTATTTGCTTACCGGGATCTAGGCCTACTAGTATTTTGCTTATTAGAATTTAAGCTTATTGGTATCTATTATTATTAAGATTTAGGCTTAATTTAAATTAACTTGTTGGAACTACACACTTTTGCTATCTATTGCTTTGACAGGGTCAGTAAATATATAATACAATAAAAAACAAAAGCAATGGGGAAGGTTGTATGGCATTCAATCCTAAGTACAGAATGATAATAGAATATGTCATTGACAAAATTAACAGTAATGCCTTAAAAAGCGGCGACAGGATTCCAAGCGAAAAAGAATTCTCTGATATGTTTGGCGTTAGCAATATAACTGTAAGAAAAGCCATGTCTGAGCTTGTGAATTCCGGTGTTATTTACAGGGTGAAAGGAAAAGGAAGCTTTGTTTCAACTCATGCCACCCAAAGGGAAAAGCAGAGCAGCAAACTGGTTGTATTCTTATGTTCAGGATTCAGTTTAAATGAAAATGCCTATATGCAACTTATGCTTAGTATACAAAACTGCTTACTTGAGAACGGATATTCACTTGTCATTGAAAATGTTGATAATGACAAGAAAGATGAGTTTCAGGTCATTAAAGAATTAATTGAAAAGCACGTGGAAGGGTTTATTATTATCTCAAAAGACCCTGAAAAAAGTATACTAAGTTATGAGTATCTCAATAAAAATAACATACCTTTTGTCCTTATTGACAGGTATACACCGCTGTTCCCCACTAATTATGTTGGCAGCAACAATCATGACGGTGCCTTTGCATCCGTAATGCACTTATTGGAATTGAATCATACCGGTATAGCATTCCTTTCATACCATTTTAACCTTAGTTCTGAGGCTGAAAGATACAGCGGGTACTGCGATGCTTTTGCCAGAAAGGGACTTTCTGTCAACCCTGATTATTTGTTCAAAAACAATAATACTGATATAGAACGGTTAATGTCGTATATAAGGATAGGAAAAATTACAGCAATTGCTGCTTCTAATGACCGCTGCGCTCTGGATGTAATGAGTTCTCTCAAACAAGCAGGAATCCGTGTTCCTGACGATGTATCCATAGTTGGCTTTGACGACTCAGATATAATTACCCAGGCTATGATTCCCCTAACAACTGTCAAACAATTTTTCAGCGAAATCGGCCGCACGGCAGCAAATCTCCTGATAGAGAATATTAATGCTGACCAGAGAGATTATACTCATATTAAGATTGGCACCAGGCTTGTAGTTCGAAAATCGACACGCCCTATTTAGGGTGCTTCAGACGTAATCACCTATGTATTTGAATTTAATTATCCATGTATTTACATTTAATCACCCATGAATTCGCATTTAATCACTCATGTTTTTATATCTAATCACTTTTGCTTATGTATTTGATCATTCTTTTTTTGTATTTGACCACTCATGCTTTTGTATTCAATTATCCATACGGGGACAGTTCTCAACTATCAGTTTGATGGGGATAGTTCTTAACTGTCACTTACTTATTTATTTGACATGGAACGGTTCAACATCAAATTTCAGTGAATTTTATTCTCTTCCCTAGGTATTTCCTCACCTGATCAAGAAAGGCTGTAAAACTATTCACAGAGAAAGCGATCTTATTCACAAAACGGAATTGGTTTACATAATATATAGTATATTGGAGGTGTGAACTATGCATTCTCATTCTTATGCAGGAAAAACTTCATATAATGATGGTCATTGGCACAATTATAAGGGAATGACAAGCAGAGCTCCTGATGTTCCGGGGCATGTCCATTACATGGCAGGATGTACTTCTTATGATGACGGTCATGATCACAGATATAGGTCAACAACCGGTCCGGCTATATATGTAGGGGGTAAGCACTATCATATGTACTGTGGAGTAACGGAAGTCGCGGACCGGCATGTTCACTGCTACGGTGTAGCCAAAACATCATATTACCAACCATGTTGCAACTTCTGGGTATAAACCCCGTAAGAGGCATGCTGCGGCTTTCGGAAATTAATTCCGTATAACCGCAGCAGAAGAAGCTATGGACTGTGTGAAACTTTTATGTAAACTGACTTTCTTTGATAATTTACAATGGGCTTTTTGCAAGTTAATTTATTACAAACAATGTTACCCTTCTGTTACCCATGCAAATAATACCACCGTTGCACAAGCTGCTCATTCCGGGCAGCTTGTTACTTTTAGCAACTTGTTATCCTGCTATTTAAAAGTCAATTATTTTGTGCCCTCCATTTTCTCCAGGAGCTTCAAAGAATACAGCAAGTATCTGGGTATATGGAATGGGCCCTTCCACACATTGCCTTTTACAGGAAGGGAAACAGTACCGTCCCTGTGCAAATACCCGAACCATTCTCCATATTCCTGATCGACAAAATGCTCAAAAGTCCATTTATGTACCTTTTCATACCAGGTCTCATATTTTTCACTGCCGGTAATATGGTGAGCCAAAAGCAATGCATATAATGCTTCACTATGAGGCCACCAGAGTTTCAAATCCCATTCCATCTGTTCAGGGGGCTTGCCTTGTAAATCTGTAAAATACAGCAATCCGCCATATTCATTGTCCCAACCTCTTTCTAGCGACCAATCCAGAATATCAAGAGCCTTCTTTATTAAGTCCTGATCGTTTCTATACAAAGCTTCAGTCAATAAAAACCAGGAAGTCTCAATAGCATGACCTGGGTTAATACATCTTCCTTCAGGCAAGCTATCCAGGATTTCTCCGTTTGGCCCGACATTCTCCAGCAGTGCTTTTTCGTCATACTTCACAAAACTATTAAACAGCTCAGATATGCAATCATCAATAACTTCATTATAAGAATCATCATTTTTTACTTCACGCATAACTTGAGCTGTAGCAATCAAAATCATTGTTTCTGAATGAGATTTTGTTTGCCTGGTTTGAGGGTAAACCTTTGGTTCCCGTAAGCCAGGATTTCTATAAAGTTTTAATATCAAATCGAAAATTCTGTCTGCCTTTTCAAGGGCATCAGAATCGCCGGAAGCTTTAGCATATTCAGCGCAGCCTATAGCAGCAAAAGTTTCGGAAAACCAATATCTTCTTTTCCTAAGTGGCCTACCGTCATTTGTCACTTTAAAAAACATTCTTCCATCAGTATCAAAACAGTGTTTAATCAGAAAATCATATCCAAGTTTAGCCAAATTAAGCCAATCACTTCGTTTTTCCAGTACATTGTACAGCCGGCTAAAAATCCATGTTCCTCTGCCCTGTATCCATACAGACTTATCCGGGCTTAGTATGGATCCATCCCTGTCAAGATAATGATAGTATCCGCCATTTTTCCAGTCAGGAGAGTATTTCATCCAAAACGGAATTACATTATCCAAAAGCATATCTCTGTATATTTGCTTTAATTCATCAATTCTTTCCTGTCTCATTACTTCACCTTCCCGATAGTTATTCGCCACTTTCCTGTTGTCCATCTGCTTTATGCATGGCTATTTTTCATTGATCAAATATTTGCTATGGGAGTATTTATGTTTAATTTGCTCAAATACTTACTGTAGGAGTATTTATATTTAATCCGGGAACATGATTATAATCATGTTCCCGGATTTTCAGGCTTCTATGCCTATTTACTGCAGATTCTGCAGAACCTACTTTATTTATTGTAGATTCTATAGATTACAACTGCTGCTTCAGCTCTTGTTGTGTTTCCAAGAGGATTGATATTTGTTCCATCGCCCTTTATAATGCCGCTCTTCGTAAGTGTTGCCACACTGTTCCTTGCATATGAAGCTATACTTTCCTTATCTGCAAATCCTTCAAGGTCAGCATCTGTTCCTTCTGTAAGGCCCTTTCCAACTATCTTCAAAGCGCGGTCTATCAGAGCTATCATATCCTGCCTTACAATCTTGTCATTAGGTCTGAACTCATTATTTCCTACACCGTTGGTTATTCCAAGCTTTTTAGCTATTCCTACCTGCTTAGCATAGTACTCATCAGGACTTACATCAGAGAAGTTTTCATTTACTTCGGCATCAAGCCCTAATGCCCTTACAAGCATTACTATAAAATCTGCTCTTGTAATGTCTGCCGAAGGATTGAAGGCTGTGGCAGAAGTACCATTGATTATTCCCTTGGAAGCCATTACTTCGATTTCTTTCTTCGCCCATGCATAGTTTGTAATATCATCAAAGGTCTTCTTCACAAACGCTACAGCATACTTGCTGAAGTGAGTGGTAGTAAATGTAACCATTCCCGTTTCAGCATCATATCTGCCTGAAGGAATTGATATTACATTGCCTGCTCCGTCAATGTACCATACCACTATGTGCTCAGGATTTTCAAGCTCGGCAGCTGTTGGTGTATATGGTATTGATACTGTTACAAATGCATTTGGATTGCTCCATTCTACCCTCTCACCGTCTATTTTGAGAGTGAGCTGTACTACCGGACGGTCACCAATAGCTTCTTTAATATTATCGGGTAAATTGGAAACATCATATTTTTCTATAGTGATTGAAACATGTTTTTCTTCTGTTCCTTCCTCTTCCCGCAACATATTATCCGGTATTACTATACTGCCCACATCTGTACCGAAAGACAATTCACTTGTCTTGATGCTACCTGTCAAATCAGAGGCAGGTACTTCAAGAGTATATGCATTGATTCCGGTAATGGAAGGCATAGTTATAATTGCATTATCTTTATTTGCAAACAGTGTTTCAATTGTTGGGGAATCCAGGCTTACCATACCTTTGCCTATTTCTTCGTCAACTTTTACCGGTATTTTTTCAAGAGAAGTATCTCCATCAATAACGGCATAATAGGTTGTATCTGCATCTGTGTCTGGGTCTGAATCCGCAACAGGTACCGGTATAGGACTAACATTTCCACCAGTACTTGGTTGTGCCCTGTTCACTGTTATAGTATATGTCTTTTCACTTCCGTCTTCTGCTGTTACAACTATTTCGATACCGTTATTGCCTACGCTCAAGCTTACTGATTTAGCAACTCCGCTGGTTACAGCATTTCCGTTTATCTTTATTGTCGCTTTGCTGTCTGCAGCAGTAGCAGTTACCTCTATACTTGTTACCTTATTGCCGACACTTACGTTGTATGATACTACGCCTGCATCAAATTCAGGAGTCAGTGTTCCTTCGCTTACTTTCAGCCCGCTCAGATTATTGTTGCTTGAAAGTACTACTTCCCATATTGCATACAGTGTCAAATTACCTGCCGGCATTGTTACTGTATCTCCTGCTGTATAGCCTGTTCCGCTTCCGTCTGCTGCTGTGTTCCATTCCTTGAACTTCCTGCCCTCCGGTGGTGTTAATCCGCCGGCATCAGCTACAGTGAAGGTCTCACCTTCAATCTTGTCAGTTTCCGTTGGTACGTCTCCTTTTCCGCCGTTTGCATCATATGTTACGGTGTACTTTGTAGGCTCTGCCCTGTTCACTGTTATAGTATATGTCTTTTCACTTCCGTCTTCTGCTGTTACAACTATTTCGATACCGTTATTGCCTACGCTCAAGCTTACTGATTTAGCAACTCCGCTGGTTACAGCATTTCCGTTTATCTTTATTGTCGCTTTGCTGTCTGCAGCAGTAGCAGTTACCTCTATACTTGTTACCTTATTGCCGACACTTACGTTGTATGATACTACGCCTGCATCAAATTCAGGAGTCAGTGTTCCTTCGCTTACTTTCAGCCCGCTCAGATTATTGTTGCTTGAAAGTACTACTTCCCATATTGCATACAGTGTCAAATTACCTGCCGGCATTGTTACTGTATCTCCTGCTGTATAGCCTGTTCCGCTTCCGTCTGCTGCTGTGTTCCATTCCTTGAACTTCCTGCCCTCCGGTGGTGTTAATCCGCCGGCATCAGCTACAGTGAAGGTCTCACCTTCAATCTTGTCAGTTTCCGTTGGTACGTCTCCTTTTCCGCCATTTGCATCATATGTTACGGTGTATTTAGGAGGCACATATTCCGTTCCCCATATTTCAACTTCATCTTCAAATGTCCAGGCTCCTTCTAATCCTGTTATAACATCAATCTTTACATATCTTGCAACTTCCGGGCTGTCAAGCAACATTATATACTTATACGAACTCTTGTCCGGGCTTGAGAGAGAACCGGCACCAGGATACAAGGTTGCCCTTCCAAGGCTGACAAAATTGACTCCATCTGTCGAATAAGAGTAAATTACCTCTTTCGGAAGATGTATGCCGCTTTCAGCATATTTAAGGAAGCTTGCTGATATGTATCTTATATTGTGCTTTGATTCAAGATCAAAAATTCTTGTATAATAAGTGTTCTGTATGCCCTGCCACTGGCTGTCATTAGGTGTGCCAGCTCCGTATATTCCATTGGTTAATTCATAGCCCGAATCACTGTGATTACCGCCTGTTTTTTCATTTGTCACATAAGTTTTGCCGAAAGCCACATTTTCTGTATCCTCTGGAGGATTTGGCACAGGCGCAATTGTTATTCCGGTTGGTAAACCGGATGTGTCATATATCAGGATTTCATCTACGAACATCCAGTTTCCTCTTTTTTCAAACTTCACCTTAACATAACGGGCATTAGTTGGACTAAAGCTTATATCATACCACTTGGCCGCAGGTCCTGATGGTACTGTAGCCGCGCCTGCCAACGTGAAGTTTATATTATCGGTGCTTGTATACACTGTAACCTTATCAATTTCATACAAATATGCGCCTTCCCATTTATGCACCTTTACATTGTCTATATATCTTTCCTTGCCAAGATCCACTGTAATATCCACATTGTTAGTGCCCAGGTTATATCCATATGATTTTCCATCCAGATAATCTCCGGCAAGAATACCGTCTGTGGACTCTGACTTATTTGTATCAGGATATGCACTGTTCGGCTCATGGGACTTTCTATAAGTCTTCCCGTATGCCAGATTTGTTCCTGGTACAGGCTCCGGTTCAGGTTCAGGCATTATTATAGTTTCTTCAGAGGTGTCTCCGGCATTATCCTTTTTAAATACCTGTATCTCATCAATAAACAGCCAGTCATTTCCTGTCTTTTTAAATGTCACTTTAACATAGCGTGCATCCGTATCATTAAAGGACACTTCATACCACAAGCTGGGGGCCAGTGTTCCTTTACCCTGGAAGGTAAAGTTTACGTTGTCGCTACTTGTATATACCTCTATTTCATCTGCACCATAATTATATTGTCCCTGCCATTTGCTTACTCTTACATTGTTTATGGTCTGTACCGTTTCGAGATCTATAACTACATCGACTGATATACTACCGCTGCCTATATTATATCCATAAGATTTACCGTCCTGATAATCTCCTGCAATAATGCCGTCCGTGGACTCTGAATTATCCTTGTCAGGATATTGGGTAGCCGGTTCTTTGGATTTGGTATAAGATTTTCCAAGTGCAAGGTTTTCTGCTACTGTTCTCTGTTTCAGAGGGTTGGGCAGTGCAGCGGGAACCGGTTCAGGCATCTGTACAGGCTCAGGGTATTCTCCTTCATATTCAAAGTAGAAGAGTTCTCCTTCGCCTCCTCCGAGAACAAGCTCCAACTCATAGATAGAGCCTGATACATGGGTAAGTTCTACATTTTCGATTGCTCCTGTTTCACGGTTTACTTTTCTTAATTTTGTCGGATCTCCACCAGTGCTGAAATCAAAGGTCAGTGTAATTTCCTGTTGTGTATCCTCGCACATGCCATTCTGTTGCTCCGGCCTTAATCCATTTCCTGTATGGAGCCCGTTTACTACCATGAAGTACTTCGGGCTCGATGATGTAAAGAACGATCTGTCAACTCCCGGAAGTATATCGAAATATCCGATAATAATATCGCCGGGAAGTCCATTATTCTCAGTTCCCATATTAGTTACAGCAATATTGGTTAAATTGTAGTCAGCTTTTGCTTCAAACCCGCTGATGTAATCGGGCATTTTATTCTCAACAACAATGCCGCTTTCCATGTGTTTTCCCGGTAAGAACCGTGCATCACTGCTATAAAGTCTTACAAGATGAGAGCCCAGGTTTTTTACCTCTTTTCCCAGTTGCCCATACCAATGATAGAATTTTGTAGGATTTCCGTCCTTGTCAAAGAGGAGGAACTTTGTACCATCATGGTAATACTCATTATAGAATTCCCATCTGAACATGCTCAGCCACTTGCCGCCAAGAGCCATAGTTATATATGGAACTGCGTACAGTTGCGACTGAGTGGGCTCATACCATCCGGTTGCATATACAGTACTGCCTGTCTTAAAGCCAATGATATACTGGCCAAAAGCAATCGGTTGAGTCCCGCTTCCATCCCATCCTTCAAGGGACAGTGCTCTATACATGGCTGTCTGGCTGACAATGCGGTCGTTTATGTTTATATCTGATCCGGTTTCACAGAAATAATAATCATCAAAAGCAATGAAGTCCGGCTTTGTATTTCGTATATAGCTTCTCAACTGATGTTCAGTCCACTGTGGAACTCCGGTAGAATACCAGTTGCCGATTTGATTGCTGTGGATTACAACATTCGGATATAGCTCACGGATCATTTTTGCCATATCCCTGCTCTCTTGTTCATATCTATTTGAGTAATAAATCTCGTCTCCAATTGAAAATGTCACCAGATTGTCAATATCATTCAATTGGTCTCCTTTTAAAAATCCATCGCTTCTTGTTACCGCGGGTGTACCAAAAGGTAAGTAGCAAAGCGACCACTTAAGTCCTTCTACAGAGTTTGAGAGAGTCTTGTTATAATATGGCGGTTCATAATAAGTTGCTGATGTAAAGCCTGAATTAATCCATTCTTCTGCAGTGGGGAATTGTCTTCCGCTTTCATCTGTGGCCACGCTGGTTTGGAACATAAACCCGTGGTGAATGAATTTTCTGGTTGTATCAGACATCATGTTTTCAGGTATCGGTGTCAATGCTTCAATTTCAACTATTCTGCTGAAATTAACTGCTGCATTGTTTACAACCACCCTGATCTTGTTTGTAGTTACAGGCTCGAATTTAAACCTGTTCCATACCTTATTATTGCCACGTACACTTCCACCGGGCACTGTAATCCATTCAGATTTGGATTTATCCCAGTACTGTACATCAAAATCCTTTATTCCGTATGTAGAGAACCTCATATCAAGGGTAGGTTCAACAGATGTATTGTCTTGTACTGTATAGACATTTATTATTTCAATCTCGTAATCGGAGTCAAATTCAATTTGTACCCAGTCAGGATATTCGTTTGATGTGGCATCCATCCAGCCTCCGCCATAACCCCAATAGTAGCCTGTCCTGTCTCCGTCTATTACTGACATGGCTGGGTAATCAACACTGTATTCTGAAGATGCAGTTGCTACCGCCCTGTTGCTCAAATGTGCAACGTTTGTGCCGGGTGCCGGTTCAGGTGCCTGTCCTGCAGCAGTAAAAGCCTCTATCTCAGCTATTCTGCTGAATTGTTGCAATGCACCCTTTACCAATACTCTTATCCTGTTTGTATTAACCGGTGCGAATCTGAACTGTCTCCATACATTTATATTGTCTGTTACTTTACCTCCGGGAACTAACTTCCATGACTGGCTGTTAATATCCCAGTACTGCACATCAAACATTGTTATTCCGCTTTTGGTAAAGTCCATATATAATGTAGGCTCACACATGTTGTCTACATCATCTTGTAGCGTAAATACATTTATTGTATCAATGGAATAAATACTGTCAAAGCTGATTTCCACCCAATCCGGAAATTCATCCGGTGTGGCATCCGCCCAGACTCCACCGTTTTCCCATTCTATACCTGCTCTGTCACCATCATTTACAGCTTCCACAGGGTAATTACTGCTATACACTGAAGATGCCCTTGCTATACCGCCATTGCTTGCAAGAGCTACATTCACTCCTTCACCGACAACGTCTGATGCTTCCCTCACTGTAACAATAGATGTTACGCTGAGGTCTATTGGCTGTGCAGGCTGAATAACTCCTTCAGGCAATACAAATGTACCTGTAGCAGTGTAATTTCCTGTAACGTTACCGTTATAACCATCTATTGTCCAGTTCAATTTAACAGTGTGTATCCGGTTATCTTCATCCTTTATGGTAGTAGTTGGTGGCAAGGCTGCTAAAGCATCAGCTTCGCTGGTACCATAGCCAACCTTTACATTGCGTACCGGTGTGACAGATACAAGTTCATACTTCGGCTCAACTATCTCATTTATACCATATACTTCAATCTCGTCTATAAACACCCAGTCATCTCCGCTGTTCTTTTCAATATTCACTCTTACATATCTGGCGTTTACCGGCGCAAAATCAAGCTCAAACCAACTATTCGTGGCAGTATCTGATTCAGCCTGGAATGTAAAAGTTTTATTGTTAATACTTGTATATACTTTTACTTTGTTTGGATAATAACCGTAGGTGTATCTAAGCACCTTAACCTTACTTATATTGTAAACATTCTCCAGGTCAATTGTTATATCAACATTGAAACTGCTGGTTCCCCTGCGATATCCATATGAACCGCCGTCGTCATGGTGAGTTGATATTATTCCGTTTGTTGACTCGGCATTGCCTGTGTCCGGATATGAAGCATTGGGTTCTATGGATTTCGTATAGCTTTTTCCCCGGGATAAAAGCACAATTTCCGCAGACGTGTCTCCCATTGTTTCATATGAAGTCAGAACATCTGCAGGCGTTGTCACCGCATCTTTGGGTGCATAATCGGTTCCGCTTCCGTCTTGTTCTGCGTCCAGGTCCTTAAATTCCTTATTGTCCGGTGGTGTCAATTCGTAGGCATCATCTGTATTAAAAGTATCATCAAAAGTTTCATCATAAGTTACAGTGTAATCTTGGATAGGACTGTCCGCAAAAGAATCTAACTGCATTCCTGTCATGCCAAATATTATAGCGAATACTAATATGACTGTTATTAATTTGTGACCCTTAAAATACATTTTCAATACATTCCCTCCTTACTTGTTGTATCTAAGATCATAAAATGTAATTTCTTTGTGTCTGGCCTTTGCAGCGTCTATTCTTTCTATCACACCTTTTACGAAGATATGCCCTTTTCTTGAACACCACCCCTCATTCACACATTGTTTTAAGCCTGATACATACCACAAAACTGTATACTGGAATTAGTTCCGGCCAGGCATCAGTCCCACCAATAAGTCCTGTATTTTTCCAGTGCACAGCAGAGAGCATCTACATTTTCCGGTGGAGTAGGAGGATAAATTCCTGCTATGAATTCAAGCCCTCCTTTTGGACTCCCTAATTTCATAACTTCCTCTTTTATAAGATCTTCTATATCTTTCCGGGAGCCATAGGGTACTATTGTTTGCCTGTCTATATCAAGTTGAATTGCTACCCTTCCTTTTAAAGCCTTCGCCAGGTTATCTATGCCATTGCACAAATCCTGTGGGTTTACAATATCTACTCCTGCCTCAATTATGTCATCAAGTATATCCAGTATCATGCCATCACTGTGTAAATTTACAAGTGTACCGGCCTTTTTGCACGCTTCAATCATTCTTGCATAAGCAGGTTTGATCCAGCGCCTGAATTGTGCAGGACTGATGAAAGTTGAGGTCTGGCTTCCCAGGTCCTCGCCCATAAACATTACATCTACACCTATATCCAGATAGTTGTTGATAATTATGAGATTATGCTCCACCAGCTTATTTATAAGAATATCCAGCATGGGTTCTTCTGTGGCAAAGTCAATCATAGCGTTTTCAAACCCCCGCAGGTACTGTATACGTTGGAATATAAAGCCATGGGGCAAGTTTCCACAGGTATACTTACCTTCTGAACGTCTTTGTTCAATCTTGCTCCTTTCCGCGTCCCAATCCCTCCGTCCTCTGTCTGCCTCTACTCTTGCATCAGGTATCCTATAGCTGTCAAGATTGTCCCAGCTTTCAAGGGGTGCATTTAATACTATTCCTTCAATTCCATCTATGCTTGTTTGCCATATACAGCCCCATGCATCGGTAAATGGCACATTTTTCGTATATGCAGGGCCGAAGTCTATATTGCCGTAATCCATCCATCCCTTTTTTACATAGGGAAAAAAATCCGGATGGCGCAGGGCAACAGCTTCCATGTCTTCCCTATATTCATTCCAACTTGCATTGCTTATTACGACCTCCATGGGAATCCACTCAGGATAGTTGAAAGTTGCATTTCTGATATAGTTCTCTCTTTGCGTTAACATAAAATCCTCCAGCAAATAATCTATTACTCCTGTTCGTAGATACAATAGTTAATTGAACTTGTATGCCAGGTAATGAGCTAAAATTATGTAAAATTTATTAGTTTGTTATTATTAGCTCTTAAGCATCAGAATTCCTGCTTTCTAAATGCCGGCACAACAGATTTTTTTATAACTCTATTGCCACCCCATATTGCCACCTGCATCAATAATTCCTCAGAATATCACATATCTGCATAAATGCTTCCCTTATCCTGTATAGTTCACTCTCTTTATTGCGTTTGCGCCAAAGTTCCATAAAATCATACAGCCAGTATTCAAGCGTTTCAGCTAGTTCCCATGGATCATATACAAAAGTTTTTATATCCTGTTGGAAGTCATATTTTTTTATGATAAGGGATAAGGCCTGCATAAGTGCCACACCTCTTGCTGATAAATAGAACTCCTGCATATCAAGTTTTCGGTCTTCAGGCACATTATTTGAAAGAGCAAGTATCTGCCTGGAAATTTCCATAGCTTTATTTGCGGATTTGACCAGGTCATCCTCGCTGACTTCAGTAAACTCCTTTATTACATCATCAAACATTTCTTTACCGTATACCTTGTAGTCTCTCCAAAATGCAATATTGTTCCAGATAATTTTATCCTGCCGGCAAAGCTCCCTTAACAATGCGACCAGGTTTCCGCTTTTCTCGCCGAATTCCAGTATGGATATTTCACTATCCACAATATCAATGCTTTCTTTATCATCAGGAGACCATGACAGAGATGCCCCATATATCATTCCCGGTATGGAACTCGCAAAGAAATTGATATGTCCCGAGTCACCCCAATCAGTATTAAGCACACCAACAGCTCCGTGTTTTTTCCCGTAGCTTGTCATTTCGGCAATGTTATGAAAGCTCAGATCCAATTGATTAACAAGCCTGCTGAATCCTGAGACGCTCGGGCATACATACTGTTTGAAACCAAGATCACTGAATATCTTTATGTCCTCTTCCTTAGCTTTGTCATAGTAATACCAGTTCAGGAACTCAACATCTTTTGGAAGATATTTTATATAATCAGGGTATTTTAAGATTATATCTCCCCAAAGCATTACTTTTTTAGAGTGGCCTTCCACATGTTTAATTATTTCATTAACAAAGTAAACATACAGCTTCCCTAAGCCTATTTTATCTGCTAACTCTTTACTTTTTCCCTTTCCAAGATCAAAGGTTTCATCACAGCATATATTGAACTTGTTTGAAGAAAACAGGGGTATGTACTCATCGAGCATATTTTTAACCAGTTTAATGCTTTTTGGGTTGGAAGCATCAAGTATGTGGTATCTCATCCTGTTGTACCAGGTAAAAGGCCTGCCTACACTTATATCCATTTCACTTAGTTCTTTAAATGAATTAGTATCAAGCATGTCATACAGGTGAGAAAATGTTGACATACATGGTACAAGCTCAACGTTTCTTTTTTTACAATATTCATCAAGTTCCAATATTTCTTCCGCAGTAATCGGATCAGACCTTATCCATACCTCACTGTGATGCTTATATGCAAATGTGTATTCTACATATAACTGCAGCTGATTTATTTTATAGAAGGATAATCTGTCTGCTAATTCTTTCAAATTATCCAGAGTAGGCATTTTCCCTCTGGTAATATCAAACAAGTAGCCTCTATAGGCAAAATAAGGTGAATCATTAATAGTCATGCATGGAATGTATACCCCGTTTTGCCTTATCAGCTGCCGCAGAGTTTGTATTCCGTAAAAAAGTCCGCTGCTTTCACCTGCAGTAATTTCTATGTTATCCGGAGTGATATCAAGCTTGTAAGATTCCTTTTCATAATTCTCCGGTTCCAGTTTAAGAAATATACAGTTCCTGTCATATATGTCAAATGCTTTGACAATATTGACATGCAATGCTGCGGCCTTTTCTATTTCTTCCTGGAGCAATCTTGCACTTTCAAAATCATTGTAGCTGCACCTCGATTCCAGAATAATCCTTGTCTCATGAAACAGTATGAAATGCCCTTTCTTTTCATTTATTTCTCTAGGTCTGGGTAATAACATCATAATTATGCTCCTCCTCATACCCTTCCGGTCTATTGCTTTTCCATTTCAAGCAGCATTAACAATCCATACATTATCGTAGTTGCACACCAGCCGGTATAAACAGAATACATTCCGCCCTCATCAATAGGGTTGTTTTGGTTGGCTCTTCCGTCCCATTTCCACGTTTCTACATTAAAAGAACCTCTCCATGCTCCATCCCATAAAGGTGATTCGTTATTGCACTGAATTTCTACCAGAAAATCTGCAAGCTTTTTCGCGCTTTCAAGATAAGCCTCATCCCCTGTAGCCTTGAATGCTTCTATCAATCCCATAAGCGCAAACCCCTGGGTATATACAAGGTCGCACAGGCTTTTGTTGTTCTGCAGCGATGCTTCCAGGCAACTGTCGTCGCAATTCAAAATCCCAACGCAGCTGTGTTGGAGTGACAACACAAAATCTCCGGCTTTTTTCAGTATATAAAGGTATCTTTCGTCTCCTGTGATTTTATATGCTATACTAAAAGCAAAGAGAGCAATTGATGTTTCTGATGATACAGGCCGCCAGTCCTCAGCCTCCATAAGTTCATATGAAGTCCTGAATCTCCCGTTCTCAAGCTGATATTGTTCTATATACCTTAAGGCCTTAATTGCAGAGTTTAAATATCTGTCATCGCCAGTGGCTTTGTATGCCAGAAGCAACCCTGCCGCAAGCCATAAAACAAAGCAGGGGCCTTTTGGATAGCACAGCGTTTTTGCGTCTTTTGATATGAAAGTTTTTGAATCTATTCTGGCAAAAGTGCCGTCTTCCTGTTGCAGAGAAACCCAATAATCAGCCAGGCCTTTTGCCATGTCTATGTATACGCTGTTATTTGTATAACTATAGAGCTGTGTAAGAACTATTAATATTTTGCCATTATCGTTCTGATAGACCGTATCACCTATTGGAGGATCATTTATATATCCGTCAATTAGATAAAAGGGGAATGAACCTTTCCATATTGATAAGGGGTCGTTATCCTGAACTCTTTTTAACCATTCAATTATATTGTTAAATAAATTATTGTATTTTTCATCACCGGTTATTTTATTGTAAAGATAAATCACCCTTGCCAGTTCAGCATTACAATCCGGCCTGCTCCAATTGGTGCGGTTATTCAAATCTATCCTGATACGTTCATATATACCGTTATATCCGCCGTTAAATGTGAGCATCCTGCTGTTAATCCACTCCAGGCATTTTTCTATTGACTTTATATAGCTCTCTTTTCGCATCATTTTGAGTGTCTCCTTTTACTTAATACATAATTATGCACATATTATGCTTTTCTACTTTATGGAACCTACCATTATTCCCTTTACAAAGTACTTTTGCAAGAATGGATACACACATACTATTGGTATTACGACAACCACCATTGTTGCCATCCTTATAGTCTCAGGGGTGAAAGTCTGCATTGCTATGGCAGCGTCCTTTTGTGTTGTTCCTCCTCTTAATATGGATGTAAGATCTGAACGGTTTATTAAATCAATTAAAATGTACGCCAATGTACGCAACTTTTTGTTTTGTGTGAAAAATGCAGTTGAATACCAGTCATTCCAATGATATACCCCCATATACAACGCTACTGTTGCAAATATTGGCGTTGATAAAGGAACGATTATTTTGCCAAAAATAACAAGGTCATTGGCTCCGTCAATTCTGGCTGACTCTTTTAAAGCTTCAGGTATGCTCTGGAAAAAGTTAACAAACAATATGGCATACCATGCTGTTATTAACGAAGGAATTATATAAACCAGGTATGAATTTATCAGCTTAAGATTGCTGAGCAGGATAAAGTACGGTATAATCCCCCCCGTAAAATACATGGAAATAATTAAAAGAGAAAAATAGAACTTTCTAAACAATAATTTCTTGTGGGAAAGCCCATATGCAAACAGGCTGGTTGCAAACAGCGACGCTATAGTTCCGATAATAGTCCTTGACACTGAGATGAAAAATGCCCCCAAGAGCTGGTCGTTGGAAAAAACCGCTTTATAATTGTCAAGTGTAAATTGCCGTGGCCAAAGAAAAATTCCGCCTCTTGCTGCATCAATTCCATTATTAAATGATATTACCAATGAATAATAAAAGGGATACAAGGTTACAAGAAATACAAATGCTATTACAATATAAACGACAGTATCTACAATAAAGTCTTCCCTACTAATTTTCCTCATTACAACCCTTCCAATCTTCTTAGAATAGTCCTGAGCCTGAAATCTTCTTTGAGAAATAATTGCTGGTATAAACTAATATCAGCGATATTACTGACTGTATAAGCCCCATTGCCGCTGCGTAAGAATAACGGCCCTTACTTAACCCTACAGTCATTGTATATGTCTGAAGGATGTTAGACACACCGTAATTGACGGTATTCCCCAGAAGATACGCCTGTTCAAAATTTGATCCTCCAAGGCCGCCTCCCAGCAGACTGCCTAAAGACAGAATAAGTACTACTATAATGGTTTCTTTTATTGATGGAAGAGTAATATACCAAATTCTTTGAAGTCTTCCCGCTCCATCAACTATTGAGGCTTGATATATCTCCTGGTCTATTCCTACAATTGCTGCCAGAAATATTATTGTCCACCATCCCATTTCTTTCCACACATCACTTATTACACATATTGCCCAAAAATATTTAGGTTCTGCTAAAAATGATATTGGTTCATCTACCATATTTAATGATACAAGCACTTGATTAATTAATCCGGTTTGTTGATTTAAAAATGAGAATAAAAGCCCTGCTACAACTGCCCAGGAAATAAAATGCGGCAGATAACTGACTGTCTGAACAACTCTTTTTATTTTGTTATTTCTTACTTCATTTAATATAATTGCAAATATTATCGGTGCAGGAAATGTAAAAATCAGCTTTAGCAAACTCAGCACCATGGTATTTCTGATAATAGGCCAAAAGTATACGTCATTATAGAACTCAATGAAATATTTAAATCCAACCCATCTGCTGGTAAAGAAGCCGGCAAAACCGCTGGTTAGCTTATAATCTTTGAAGGCAATAATTATTCCAACCATAGGTATGTACGCAAATATTAATAAAAACACAACACCTAACAGCGTAAATGCTTGTATGTACTTCTGCTCTTTAAACGTACTCCATATTTTACTTTTACTGGGCAAACTGCCATAGTTAAGCTTTTTCAAGTTGCTGCCTCCTTAAACTTCCTTTATAACACTGGCTATATTTTTATAGAGTATACAACCAATTGCCAGGTTGAACTTGAAGCTGTTAAAGGCAAACTTGCTTTTACAGCTTCAAGTTCAAAGCCTGCTCAATTATATAAATCTATTTATCAGTTATTTTTGATATCTTGTTATGACTTTGCTGTATTTGGCATTCATAAGTGCTTCTACATCAGCATATCCCATTTTATTGATTTCATCCAATGTCTTGTTATACTCAGCAATAGCTTCATCCTCAGTTTTTGACATAATAATTTTGGTGTTCTGAGCACGCAGATACTCCTGGATTTTTGCCATTGCATCACTTTCAGCATCGTCTGGCTTCGGATTTACAAATGCAAGGGCAGGTTGCCTGTCAACATAAGGTTTTATTTTCTGTACAGTCTGGAAGCCAAGTGTATAAGGTTCCAGTGCTTTTTGTCTGCCAACGAACTCTATTCCTGAAATCTTTGCAGTTGTCATCCAACCCCATTGTACTATACCGGTTTCAGTATAAGTACGGGATGCAAAATCAGCCGGACGGATTGGATAACCATCGCTATCAAGATTATAGTGTACTCCCTCAACGCCCCAGCAAGTAAGCTTGTCGCCTTCAGGTGATCTGAGGAACTCCAGGAAATTGATTGCCCTCTGAGGATTTGAACAGTTCTTGCTTATGAAAACTTTAGCCCAGCCAAGACTGCTGTCTA
>ENA-UPSB01001492-UPSB01001492.1-bioreactor-metagenome-genome-assembly--contig:-NODE-1492-length-27067-cov-60.614727_pt1 | contig 27067 bp, 20 predicted proteins | sample MGYA00238182_ERZ773286 | MGnify/ENA primary metagenome ERZ773286 (study PRJEB29026, sample SAMN07631240) | bioreactor metagenome | isolation source: Switchgrass digestor | place: USA: Dartmouth...
ATAGGGGACGGAAACATATTCACGAAACACGATTTGAAGCAGGTTGTACAAGATGTTTTTGACCCACACATATAGGGGATGGAAATGCATACAAGTAAATAAATGTCTTAGCGGACATGTTATGACCCACTAATAGGGGGCGGAAACCCGTTATATGTCTCCTTATCGTAATTATTCCTGTACTGTGTGTCTAACCCGCTTATAGGGGACGGAAACAGCATGGTTACAGCGTGCGGTGTCAGATTTATAAATGTTTTTGACCTATGTATAGGGGACAAAATCTTAGCATAATTTGGAGGAATTTCCTTATTTATGTAGAAAAAATCATTATAATAATTTACAAAAAGGGGGATATATTTATGTTCGATAAATAGACTATTTATGACCATTGGTCTCAATCAGTAAAAGAAGAACTGGATGAGTTAAATCATACATTGGTGAAAAGTTAATCGAAAAACATAAATGGACAATTAGCCTTAACAGAGATTAAGTGTTTCATTTTAACTTGCAATTAACGTTTGTAACTTAGCCTCGTCTTTCAATGTTGTAGACGGTGCTTTTTTTATGGTATAATGTAACCTGCGGGAAAAATTGTTGCAAAAGATATTATGAGATTTTCCATGTCAGTAACTATCTAATCGGCAACTAGCTATATAGCCGTGTAAAATTGTGCGGGATGCGGTATCAAGCTGAGTAGCGCATTTATAAATAATGAAAAGAGGAGAAAATATGATGGAAAGCATATTGGAATGTCTTGAGGCCAACCCTATCATAGCGGCACTGCCTCACACCGAATTGCTTCAGCAAGCACTGCGTTCAAGCGTTAACGTAGTTTTTCTGTTGTCGGGCAGTATATTAACCCTTCAGGATATCGTCAATGAACTAAAAAACAGGGAAAAGAAGGTTTTCGTCCACGTTGATCTGATTGATGGGTTGGGCAAGGATTTGGCTGCAGTCGATTATCTTAAATATAAGATACAAGCTGATGGCATATTATCCACCAAGAACAATTTGCTCAAGTACGGAAAGGAGATAGGGCTCATCACCGTCCAGCGGCTGTTTCTGGTGGACTCCAGATCTTTTGAAAGCGGGATTAAGATGGTTCAAAGTTATGACCCGGACTTTGTGGAAGTGATGCCGGGTATCGTTCCAAAGGCCATCGCTGACCTCAAGCATAAGATTCCCCAGCCCGTTATAGCAGGGGGCATGATTACGAGCAAACATGATATCATACAGGCTTTAGGAGCTGGAGCAGTGGCCGTATCGACCAGCAAGGCGGAGCTGTGGGAATTATGATATTATAGATTATGGGGGAAGATGATATGGGGGAAAAGTATGTTGTAGCACTGGATCAGGGCACAACCAGCTGTCGGGCTGTTGTATTCGATAGCAACGGCAGGGTTGTGGGGAAGGTAGGCCGCGAATTCAGGCAAATTTATCCTAAACCCGGTTGGGTGGAGCACGATGCCCAAGAGATATGGGAATGCCAGTTGGGCGTGCTGCGCAATGCTTTGGATGTGATCGGTATTGGGGTGGACGACATTGCGGCCATAGGGATTACAAATCAGCGGGAAACCGTTGTGGTATGGAACAGGCATACCGGTAAGCCTGTATATAATTCCATTGTGTGGCAATGCCGGAGAACGGCTCCTTTGTGCGATGAATTAAAGCAGAGAGGGCTGGGAGATATCATCAAGAAAAAGACGGGGCTGGTCATAGACGCGTATTTTTCTGCCACCAAAATTTGCTGGATACTGGAGAATGTCGATGGGGCAAAAGGGATGGCGCAGGCGGGAGATCTGCTGGCTGGTACGATGGATGCATGGCTTATATGGAATTTGACGGGAGGTAAAACCTTTGCCACCGATTATACCAATGCTTCCAGGACCATGCTTTATAATATAGATGAGCTATGCTGGGATGAGGAGTTGCTGAAAGAGCTGGACATCCCGGTTAGCATGCTTCCAGAGGTAAAGCAATCCAGCGGGTTCTTTGGCCTAACCGATAGCAAGCTTTTGGGCAGAGAGATCCCCATAATGGGGGTGGCTGGGGATCAGCAGGCCGCCCTTTTCGGGCAGGCATGCTTTGAAAGGGGTATGGTGAAGAATACCTACGGAACGGGTTGCTTTATACTGATGAATACCGGTGAAAGCCGGATTGTATCCAACAATAGCCTGCTGACCACCATCGCGTGGGGCGTCGGAGGAGAGGTTGAGTATGCCCTGGAAGGCAGCGTCTTTATTGCAGGTGCTGTCGTACAATGGTTGAGGGATGAGCTAAAATTGATTGAAAATGCCGCAGCAAGCGAAACGTATGCCAACAGGGTGAAGGATACCAACGGCGTGTATGTGGTGCCTGCATTCGTGGGGTTGGGAGCACCTTACTGGGATATGTATGCAAGGGGTGCTATTTTAGGCATCACCCGCGGCGTCAACCGCGATCATATTGTAAGGGCGGCTTTGGAATCCATAGCATATCAGACTGCGGACGTTGTGGAAGCTATGAAGCAGGATTCGGGCATTTCGCTAAGGGCGTTAAAAGCTGATGGAGGAGCGTGTGTCAATAACTTCCTCATGCAGTTTCAGGCCGATATCCTTGGCGTACCGGTTATACGGCCACAAAACATAGAAGTAACCGCTCAAGGCGCTGCTTTTCTGGCAGGCCTCGGGGCGGGGGTATGGAAGGATAAGGATGAACTTAAGGCCCTGTGCGCCGAGGACAGGACGTTTTATCCCGATATGAGCGACCAGGAAAGAGCAAAAATGTACGCTGGATGGAAGAAAGCGGTACAGCGGAGCATGGGCTGGTTGGATGAGTGAAAAAAGGCGAATGTTCATGCATGAACATTCGCCTTTTTTAGCTTAAATTATGGCATTAGATAACCTCCAGGTAATCCCTATCGGGCAATTCCGGGAACTTGGCCGTGGGGAGGGTTTGATACCAATATGCTACCGACGCTATATCATCCTGTAGGGGCAGGTATCTTCCGCCAGCTCTCCAGCCCAGAGCTTGTATGGTAACCCTGATCTCATTTTCGAACCTTATGGGATCCATTATGTGCCACCTATATAGCCCGAACCTCATCTGAGAACGGTAGAGCCCATCGGGGCGAATAACCTGGGGTAGGCCTGAATATGGTGTGGTGAATTCCTGATACTGATGGGTTTTTTGGTTTTCGAAGTTGTATGACCCCCCAAAATAATCTTCGGTGCCGGTGCCGCAGATGGTGGGATATTCATCATCGCCATCTATGTAGAACTTAACTTCTCCTTCGCCCCACCAGCCATTGTTGTTGACGCCCCAGGCCAAATAGGTGCCTACATAGTGCCCTTTGCCTTTTACGCCGTCCAATATGGTATATACTTCTTCATAAGGAAGGGGATTTTTCCTGCGGAATTGCGCATGAAAATAAGCAGCATCTTCGGGCACCTCTGTTAGAGTATAATCAATCTGGTAGAATAAAACCATCTCCTGAAGCCCAATGTTTGTCATGGTCATCCTGCATCTCTTTCTAAAGGGCATCTCCCAGTAACAGTTGAACCCGCTACCGGGATTTACGCAGACGGCCAAAGAGGAAACCTGGGCATATTCGCCCCAGCCGCATGCGAAGAAATCGCCCACCGGGCATTCCACCGATGGGATATCCTGATCATCCCAGTATATCCTCAGGATGCTGTGGCGCCAATGCCCCGTAGGAGTCATCCAGATGTGCTGTATAGCTCCCGGGCCTTCAATGTCTGCCAATACGAAGGTTTCACCCGGCTGTATCTTTATGGCAGGCGAAACCTTCCATCCTTTTCCCAGTTCCCTGGCAGCATGGGCACCTAATCCCTCTTCTGCCCTTGCACCGCCACCCTTTTCACCCGTGAGGTTTTCAGGGCTTATGGAACGGGTTTTGGCATTGGAGAGGCGGGAGAGGTTGCCCAAATGCATTCCCAAACCGTTAAAGTATTTCACGCAGCTCACTCCCCCCGTATTTTTTACAAGGAGATTATATCATGTTTTTCCAATTTTTTAAACTACTTAAAATTTGGCTTTTACATAAAAGCTTGACTGCCGATGGTCATGGGCTATTTTACCTTTTCCACATTTTTAAGCAGTATTTCCCCCTTTATCTTTACAAGCTGAAAGTCCTTTTGCCGGACTACCTGTGAGAAGTCCTGCATAGCGTTATCTATTCTCGCATTGAGTTCCTGATCGGGCTTTTGCATGCGGGATTTGGCGGTTTGCCATGCTTTCTCCATGTTTGCCAGCATTGCTGCGGCATCCTGCCATTTTCCGGCTTCGGCATTGATCAGGATTTGTTGAACATAATATTTAATTTCTTTGATCTCGGGAGGAGCGTTGTGTTTATACAGGTTTAGAAATTGAGGATAATACTGGTATAGCTCATTGGCCGCAACCCGTGTTTCCTCCTCGTTCTGCGACATAATGGCGCTGGTTAGCGTATTGAGCTGCTCTTCGAACCGGGAGATTAACGTATCGTTTGCTCCATCCTTTTTTGCCTGCGCCTCGTAGCTGTTCCAAAGCTCATTCAAAGTTTTGATTTTCTTTTCAAAATCCTGCCAGTTTATAGTTGGCTGGGCTTGCTGTGTCCCTTGGTTCTGGTTATTCTGTTGCTGCTGTTGACCTTCCTTTTGCTGCCCCTGCTTTTGCTGTCCTTGTTTTGGGGCCCCTTGTTTGGAATTTTGTCCTTCTTGCGGGGGTTTATTTTCTTCATTTTGTTTTTGAGGACCACCGGATTGCTGTCGTATCATTTGAACACGCTGGTCCTTTATTTTTTGAATTTGCTGGATCATATCCTCGGTCTGCTTTTCCATTTCGGTAAGGGCCGTGGGCGGATTTTTTTTCTCTTGCTGCTCATTTTGCCCTTGCTGCTGGTTTTTGTTTTGGCCCGGCATTAGGGAGCATGACGCTGAAAACAATATCAGCAGTGTTATGGCCAGCATTACTACCAGTATTTTACTACTAAGCTTTTGCACCGCTATCACCTCAATATTAGTATTCCTTTGAAGTAAAAGTCTATTATGTTATTTATTATCCTGCTACAAGGTCCAAAATATGACCGTTGAAACCAACCTAAAAATTGATTCGTAACTTGCGAGCACAAGCAGACTTTGTTTTACTGCAACTATGGAAAAGGGCTTAAAGGGGGAGAGCAAGGGACAAAAGTATTGCCATCCACAAGCTTAAAATGTGATATAATAACCAATGGGTCCGGATACAGTATAAATGTTGTGCGGACATCTGGTTTATTGTTATAGTTAAATGACATTTTTATTAAGAAGGGGAATCCGGATGAAAACGCGCGTTTTGGGAATTATCTTAGCTTTTGCCGGCTTAAGTATTATAGCATATGGTCTATATATTAGATATGAAACATTGAATACTCAACAAAGGATTATACAGCAGTTTGAAAATGTGATGCAGGAGACAGTCGAAACCGATATTGGACAAGCAAATAGTGGCGATCCAGATAGTATGGAACAAATTAGTATGGGACAACAGCATGCCGATGATCCTTTGTTAAAAATTGAAGGGATAGACGTTATTGGGATTATGGAGATACCCAAGATAGACCTTAAGGTGGCTGTGGCTGAAGGGACCGATAAAAAAACGCTAAAAAAAGCCGTTGGGCATTTTGATGGTACCGCCATGCCGGGAGAAACGGGTAACTTCGCCGTGGCAGGACATAGGAGCTATACCTACAATGAGTTCTTCAACAGATTGAATGAAATGGAAATAGGGGATGAAATCAGAGTTAGGACAGTAAAAGGTGAATTTGTATATGAGGTGACCGATATATTTGTGGTAGAGCCGCATGATGTATGGGTGCTCGATCCGACGCCCGACCCCACAATTACCCTGGTTACATGCACGCCTATAAGGGTGGCCACCCATAGATTGATTGTTAAAGGAAAATTAAAGAGCTGATCAATAAGCGAAGAATACCCATTTGAGGGTATTCTTTTTGTCTAAAATGTTCGGACGATGTATCCGATAGCCGGAACGTGGTCTAGTGTTGTAATCCTTAGTTCCATCCAATCTATGGCTATCCAATCATCCGGGCCGGCATCGGACGTGTTTACGATTTCCACACGATTGTTTAGTCTCGGATTGGAAATGTTTAGGACCAACTCCCTATTTGGGAGTTTTGCCACATATATGCCAGATTGATGTGCTTCAATGGCATTAGGTTGGTTTTTAGAAAAGGCGTGCTTTTACATTTACATAATATGGTATGTGTCCGATAAAACTATTATTGACTACCATTGTTTGACTGTTGAATATACTGTTTAATAGAAATATAAACATCATAGAAATATAAACATCGTTTGAGGAGGGTATTATGAATAAGCCGAAGGAGTTGGAACCCAAACAGCTGAAAAAGCAATGGCCTTCATTAATTTTGCCCTTTGAAACCACTGAAGAGCTGGAAACGTTGCAAGGGATAATAGGGCAGGAGCGGGCTGTCAGGGCTATGGAATTTGGCGTTAGGATAAAGGCGCCTGGATACAACATATTTTTAACCGGCGTAAGCAGCACCGGTAAGACCACGTATGCCAGGGAGTATATAACTCGAATCGCCAAACAGCAACCCGTACCGGATGATTGGTGTTATGTATACAACTTCGAAAATCCCAGCCAGCCCGTCGCCATCAGGCTTCCCAGCGGTAAAGGGAAAGAGTTTTTGCATGATATGGAAGAGCTTATAGAGGACTTAAAGTCAGAAATTTCCAAAGCCTTTGGTGGCGACGAGTACGAAAACGAAAAGGCGCTTATATATAAGGAAATGCAGGAGAAGAGGAATGAGCTATTCAATCAATTTAGCGAATATGCTAAGCAACAGGGCTTTCAAGTCAATACTTCCAGTTCAGGCATATACTTTACTCCTATAATGGATGGCCAGCCGCTAGCTGAAGACGAATATAACAAGCTGGATGAGGAGACAAAAAAGAGCATAAATGAAAGGCTGACGCAGATCCAGCTGCAGGCTGTGGAAGTAATACGGAAGATAAAGGAACTGGAAAAAGAGGCAAAAAACAGGGTAAATGAGCTGGAAAATCGCATAGGGACCTTTGCTGTAGGCATTCACATCGAAGACATGAAGAAGAAGTATGCGGCATATCCTAAAATCTTGAAATATCTGAGCGACCTCATGAAGGATGTGCTGCAGAGCATCGGCCATTTTAAGGAAGGCGAATCGTCGGAAGAGGACAATCCCATTATCCGCGTATTGAGGCGCACCTCCGAGAGTGCGCAGCATAAGTACAGGGTAAATCTTTTGGTGGACAACAGCGATAAGGAAGGTGCCCCAGTCATCATCGAGTATAACCCTACGTATAGCGCGCTCTTCGGAAGCCTGGAGTACGAAAATAAACTGGGTACCATGGTGACCGATTTTACCATGATCAAGCCCGGTGCCATACACCTTGCCAATGGCGGTTATCTCATACTTCAGGCCAAGGACGTCTTGAGCGTTCCCTTCATGTGGGAGGGGCTAAAAAAGGTACTCAAAACCAAGTCGATTACGGTTGAGAGCTTAAGGGATCAATGGGGCCTTTTGAACATGTCGGGATTGAAGCCCGAACCCATTCCCGTTGATATAAAGGTGGTACTGGTGGGCAGCGACCTGTTGTTTCAACTGCTCCATCAACTGGATGAGGATTTTGCCAAGCTGTTTAAGGTCAAAGTGGATTTTGACGATGAAATGGAGGCCAATGAAGAAAATCTGCTGGGGCTGGCCAAATTCATAAGCGGCTATTGCCGCAGAGAAAACTTAAGGCATTTCAGCAGGGATGCGGTACTCAGGGTGGCCGATTATGCTTCCAGGTTGGTGGAAAATCAGGATAAGTTTACCACGCGGTTCAATGACATAATAGAGATAATCGTTGAAGCCAATACCTGGGCAGAGGTTGCTGGGAAGAACATCGTTACATCCCGGGAAGTCAAAAGAGCCATTGAGGAAAAGGAATACAGATCCAGTAAATACGACGAGAAGCTCAAGGAACTGCTCAGAAATGACGTTATTATGGTGAAAACTGAAGGTGAGGCTATAGGTCAAATAAACGGCCTGGCCGTTATTCATCTGGGCGATTATGTGTTTGGCAAGCCAAACAAAATAACGGCAACCACGTTTATGGGGCGCAGCGGAATTGTCAATATTGAGAGAGAAGTGGATATGAGCGGGCGCATCCACAGCAAAGGGGTTATGATTTTGAGTGCCTATATAGGGGAGCAATATGCTCAGGAGGTTCCGCTGGCGCTTAGCGCCAATATAACGTTTGAGCAGCTTTATAGCGGAATAGAGGGCGATAGCGCATCCAGCGCTGAGCTTTATGCCATACTGTCAAGTTTGGCCGAGGTGCCAATAAAGCAGGGCATAGCCGTTACTGGATCCGTCAATCAAAAGGGGGAAATACAGCCCGTAGGGGGTGTAACATATAAAATAGAAGGGTTTTTTGAGCTCTGCAAGGCCCGCGGATTGACGGGAGAACAGGGGGTTATAATTCCGTATCAGAATATAAAGAACCTGGTATTGAAGGATGAGGTTGTTGAAGCGGTAAGAGAAGGCAAGTTTCACATATATCCCATTAAGACCATAGATGAAGGTGTGGAAATACTGATGGGGATTCCCGCCGGCAAGAAGCTGGAAAACGGGTTTTTCGAGAGAGGTACGCTGCACGAAAAGGTATACAATAAGCTTCGCCAGTACGCCCTGACCATGGTCAATTTTGGCAAGGAAGAAAGAGAAGGTGAAAATTAATAAAGAATCAGCATTTCCTTGTAATACTTTTGTTAACTTTTTTTAACAGTCTTGTTCTATTTTTTTATACATTATGTGGTATAGTATTTTCTGGATGCCTTTACACAGTTAATATCTTGATGGGTATTTATGATCAATTCACGTATATTCTAAATTAATGGAAGCATGGAGGAATACGCATGGAAGAGACGAATGTAAATGTCATGGAAATCACCCAGGCCAGTCCCCGGCGAAGCAGTGCACGCCGCATCGTAGTGACTTTACTGATCGTTTTTCTCGTTTTAGCCGTTACCTGCCTTGCCGGCTATGGAGCTAAGAAGGTGATGGACTACAGAAAATGGATTCAACATATGAGAGAAGTGGTTGAAGTTCCTACCTTCTATAACGGAGTATGGGTTGATGACATCGATTTAGGAGGCATGACCTTTGAAGAGGCCAGCGATATTCTCAGCCAAAAAGCCAGCGAAATGCTGGAGAAGATCCGCTTTGAGCTGGTGTACGGCGATAAGCGCTGGGTTTTTAATTATAAGGACATAAATGCTTATACCGACTGGGACACAAAAATCGTCGAGGCTTACGAAGCTGGCAGAAAGGGAACGCTAGAAGAACGCTACAATAAAGTAAAGGAGATAGAAGCCAACGGCTTTAAGGTGCAGACTTCGCTTTATTATGATTTGGACAGGATTATGAGCGATATAGAGGCTATTGCCGAGGAAATCAGCTATGATGCTGTGGATGCCGAAATAAAATTTTACCCCGATAGAACGAATAAGTTTGAAATCAGCCAAGAAAAATCGGGACTCTTTTTGGACGCCGATGAGGTCTTCAATACAATAAAGCAAAGGATGGAAAAAGGGGAGTACGGCGAAGTGCTACTGGTCCCAACCGAGGTTGCTCCCCAGGTTACTAAAGCCGATTTGCAGAAGCTTACCCATCGCATTGTGCAGTTTTCTACCAGCCTGGCAGGCAGCAGCGCTGACCGAAAGCACAACGTGCGTTTGGCTTTAAGCAAGATAAACGGATATAGGCTGGATCCGGGTGAAGTGCTTTCGTTTAACAAAGCAGTGGGGCCAAGGACAGCTAAGGCTGGTTTTAGACCGGCACCGGTCATCATGCCCGACAAGAGCATGCAGGATGACTACGGCGGAGGAGTATGCCAAGCCTCCAGCACTCTTTACAACGCAGCCCTCAGGGCAGATCTGGAGATAGTTGAGCGGTATCATCATTCATTTCCCGTGGCGTATCTTCCGGCAGGTCTGGATGCTACGGTATCCTATGGCGGAGCGGATTTGAAAATCAAAAACAACAGAGAAACTCCTGTTTTTATCCGGACATTTTCGAGCGGCGATAGGGTATACGTGGAGATTTACGGCGAGCCGTTCCCCAATAATGGGTATATAGAGTGCACTTCGGTTACCAGGGAAGTTGTGCCGGCGCCCCAGCCAAAGCGGATTTTAGACAAAAATGGCAAGTATGTAAAGCAGCCTGGCGGCGAGTACCAGCATGTAAAGTCGAGAAACGGCTACAAGGTAACCAGCTATAAGATCTATTACGAGAACGGCAAAAAGGTATGGACCAAGGTAATAACCAATGATTACTATCGTCCGATACAGGGTATTATCTATTATAGGCCTTAATGCCGGGGATAATAATGGGAGATCTATTTGTATCGACTAGAGGAGGATTAGTTGTGTCCAGCACAGTAACCGTTAAAGTAAGGGGCAAAGTAAAATCATTCCCAAAGGGTATATCGCTGGAAGAATTGAGCGGGCACTTTTCTAAAATGTATGCTGCGCCCATTGTGGCAGCTAAGGTTAACAACAGGCTTAAAGAGCTGACGGAAACTTTGGAAGAAGATAGCCAGGTGGATTTTATTGACCTCTCCACCGATGATGGAGAGAGAATTTATCTACGCAGCTTGATATTCGTGTTTATCAGAGCCTGCAAGGAGATATTCCCGGATTGCAGGGTTATAGTGGAGCATTCGATGAATAAGGGGGTTTACTGTGAGGTACACGGCAGCTTCACCCTTTCACCCAGGCAGGTGCACAGGATAGAAGAGCGTATGAGGGAGATAGTATCCCTCGATGAGCCTTTTGAAAGATTTGAGGTTACCGTGGATGAAGCAAAGCGGATATTCGAAGGAATGGGTTTCAGGGACAAATTAAAAATTTTGGAGTACAGGCCCGAAAAGACAGTACACCTCTATAGATGCGGATGGATGGTAGATTACCTGTTTGGCTATATGGTTCCGCGAACGGGGTACCTCACAAAATTCGAGTTAAAATTTTATCTTCCCGGAGTGGTCATCCGGTATCCCAGGAAGGAAAATCCCATAGAACTGCCCGAGTTTATAGACAGCCCAAGGTTATCCAGGGTTTTTCGTGAGGCCGAGAAGTGGGGAACCCAGATCGGGGTAGAGAATGTAGGCGATCTGAATGATGCGATCAAGCATGGAAGAGCAGGTGAGCTTATCAGGATATGCGAGGCCTTGCACGAAAAGCAAATTGCCCAGATAGCAGATGAAATAGCCGCACAGAAGGACAGAATCCATCTGATTCTCATTGCGGGGCCTTCATCGTCAGGTAAGACCACCTTTGCTCAGAGGCTGCGCATTCAGCTGATGGTCAATGGTTTGAACCCCATTCCCATTTCTATTGACGATTACTTCCTGGAAAAGGAATACATTCCGCTGGATGAAAACGGAGAAAGAGACGTGGAATCCATCAAAGCGATTGATATAGAACTGTTCAACGAACATTTGAGCAGGATAATCCAGGGACAGGAGGTTGAAATACCGTATTTTAATTTCCAAAAGGGAAAGCGCGAATATCGGGGGCACAGGATAAGAATCGACGATAATCAGCCGCTCATTGTGGAGGGAATCCATGGCCTTAACGAAGAATTGACGGTTATGGTTCCCAAGAGCAATAAATATAAGATATATATCAGCGCCCTTACCCAGCTTAATATCGATGACCATAACCGTATTCCTACCACCGATAGCCGGCTTATCCGCAGGATAGTACGGGATTATCAGTTCCGCGGTGCCTCCCTTGAGAATACCCTTAAGATGTGGCCGGGGGTACGCCGCGGGGAGGAAAAGTATATATTCCCTTACCAGGAGCAGGCTGATGTGATGTTTAACTCGGCTTTGACTTATGAGCTGGCTGTTTTGAAACCTTATATCGTGCCATTGCTTGAGAAGATGCCTCCGGAGCATCCGTATTATCCGGAGGTTAACCGCCTAAAGAAGTTTATAAAATACTTCCTTGAACTGGACGACAGCGAAGTGCCTAATAACTCCATCCTCAGGGAGTTCATAGGCGGAAGCTGCTTTAAGGTATAAAACCTGCGATTTTGCTCCTATAAAACATTAGGAGGAAATTTTATGCAGCCTCACAGGCTAAAATGGAAGATTATTTTAGCGATATCGTTGATATTCTCTTTTCTATTATACGGTTGCAGCTTTAATTCGCAAAAGCCCATTGAGCAAGGGCCAATGGAGTACAATGGGCCTGATGGAGAAGAACCCGATAGGGCAGAAGATGACCAGCAACCCCAGGAGAGACGTGATGATGCGATTACAGAAGAACAGGCGCCAAGGATTTTGAATAGTTCGAATAAGAAGACGAGGCTGCTCATAAGCGCGGTGGGGGATATCATGGTGCATATGCCCCAGATAAGAGCTGCCAGGAAGCCGGACGGGGGTTATGACTTCAAGAGCGTGTTCCAGGAGATAAAGCCATATATTGAAAAAGCCGATATAGCACTTGCCAACTTTGAAACCACAGTGGGAACGCCCGAGAGGGGTTACAGCGGGTATCCCCGTTTCAGCACGCCTCACGAGCTGCTGGAAGCATTGCAGTTTGCAGGTTTTGATGTCTTGATCACGGCAAACAATCACTGTTTGGATCAGCTGGAATTCGGGATAGAGAACACGTTGAATAAGATGGATGAATACGGGATAATGCATACCGGAACCGCGCGCACCCTTGAAGAGAGCCAAAGGTTGCTGATTATAGAAAAAAACGATATAAAAGTAGGTATACTGGCATACACATACGGTACTAACGGTATGGAAGCGCGAATTCCGGCGAAGAAGCTGTTGTATATGGTGAATTACTTCAACGATTTTAATAGAGTACGTCAGGATATAGAGCGTATAAAAACGGCGGGTGCCGAAGTGGTTATCGTATTCATGCACTGGGGAAACGAGTACGAGAGGATGCCCAGCGAAAGGCAAAAGGACCTCGCACAGAGGTTGGCGGATGCCGGAGCGGATATCATCTTTGGAAGCCACCCTCACGTTATCCAGCCGATAGAGATGAAAAACATCGATGCCGAAGGCGGTACGCCCAAAAAAGTATTTGTTGCATATTCCCTGGGGAATTTTATATCCAATCAGAGGGACCGCTATACCGACAGCGGCGTCATAATGAATGTTGAGCTTGAAAAAGATCACGATAAGAATACGGTTTCCATAGTCAATATTGAATATGTACCTACCTGGGTATACAGATACTACCAGAACGGTAAGGCCCAGTACAGGATTCTCCCGGTGGAGAAATACATGGACGAAGCCGGAGAGCTGCAGGCAAAGGATAAACAGCGTATACGGGAAGTATGGCACGAAACCACCAATATGCTGGATAAAAATGTACTCCCCCCTGATTGATCAGGGGGGATGTTTGCTATTTTGTGAAATAAAAAACTTGCCCTGAGTGCTTGATGGCCAGCTTCAAAATGATGACGTATGCCGGGATTAGAAGGGCTTTGCCGATGATCCTGGTCGGCAGCAGCGCTAGATATGCTTTGCCGCTCAATAGGCTCAGCCACAGCGTGTTAAGCAGAACAGTAATTGCAGATGTGATTATGACTGTCGTTGTCAGTGAGGACCAGTTCCAGCTATGTCGGTAGTATTTGGCTATCAAGCCCGGAATTAATCCCGTCAATGCCGATGCTAACGTGAATCCCGGAAAATATGGACCACCAACCGGATTGATGGCGTATCCGATGATGTCGGACAGGGCACCGCAGATTGCACCGTATACCGGCCCGAGCAAAATGCCGCTCAACATGATGGGAACCTCGCCGAAGCTGAGGCGTAAGGCAAAAATGCCCAGAAGGTAGATATTGCCTGCAAAAAAACGCGTGAATATGACGCTTATTGCAATAAATAGTCCGGTATATGCCATCTTTCTGATGCGTTTTTCCATAAAAAAAGCACCCCCTTTCTCTTCAGATGGCAGAGATTGCCACCTTAAAGAGAATGAAATGCTCTCTCCCATGCAAGGTGGCAGCGGATGCGGTACTGCATCGCAGGCCCAAAGGCCTTTCGTCCAGGGGCAACATCCCATCCCCTGGCACTTAACGCGCAGCACCTACTCTGCCCGTATCTTCATCTAATTATTTTCGCTCCATTATATCAAAAAAAAAACAGGGAGGCAATATGCTCCCCTAAAGAAATATTCCATTAATTTCAACTTTAGGTTGCTTAAGTTTATAGGCCGGTTTGTAAATAGATGAACTAAAGTATTATCGCACAGCTTGCTTTAAAACGATTTAAATGGGGTGTACGTTATATGCTAGCTTTACTCCCGTTATCTGAGCCATTTCGGGAGTTAGCGCTACCAGATCATCTTTGTTTAGCTGATGTATGGATTTTTTTCCGAGACAGCGCAGGGCAATGTCCATCTCTTCCCGTAAGGCTTTCAAGAAGTTGCTGGCACAGCTGGCCGCTTCGTCTATGTCCAGGAGTTCGGTATGCTTTCCGCTATAAAGATAGAGGTCCGTGGGGCTTGCTCCGGCAGGCAACTTATTTAGCTGCGTGTACACGGCTGCGATGGCCACGGGATATCCGATGTAGAAAGCATCGGCTCCCAGGGCTTTGGCTTTTAGCATATCCCCGCTGTCTCTGAATCCCCCTGCCATAATCAGGGATATTTTGTTCCTGCAATTGTTCTTCTCCAGATATTCCACAGCCCGTACCAGAGCATACAGGGTAGGAATGCCAAAATTGTTGATGGTTATTTCCGCACTTCCTGCTGTTTCACCCTGTGCACCGTCGATTACCACGGCATCGGCACCGGCGTACAGGACGGTTTCCAGGTCCTGTTCTATGTTTCCAGCCGCAATTTTGATTGCAATGGGAATGCCGCCAGTTAATTCCCTCAGCTCATTTACCTTTCGCTTGAGGTCATCTTTGTTGTTTATGTCCGGAAATCGTGCGGGCATTACGGCATCCTGGCCTTCTTTAAGCTTTAAGTGTTTCCGGAATTCATCCCCGATCAATTTATTTCCTATTTTAAATCCATCGCCGGCACTGGCGCCCTGTCCCATCTTGATTTCGATCATATCGGCCTGTTTGAGCTCTTCGGGCGAGTTGCCCCAGCCTGCCCGGTTGTATTGTACCACATAGAGTTTGGCTATATCCCGCTCCTTTTGCACAAAGCCTGCCTCGCCGGAGTTGGTGGCGGTACCTATGGATGCCGAAGCTTTGGCCAGGGCTATTTTAATGGGAAGGCTTACCGAGGCACCATAGGCCATACCTGCTATCATAAACGGTACGGGTAGTATCAAAGGCTTTTTGGCGTTTTCACCTATCACTACACGGGTGTCCATTTCGGTGCCATCCGGAGTGGGAAATAGATTCGGGACGAACATCAGGTCCTGAAAATCTTTGAAATCCAGGGTGGAACCTAACGGTTGCGTGAGGGGCTGCCCATTTTTTGCCCGTTCGGCAATTCCCATGAATTTTAAGAAAGAATAGTTATCCACCAGCCAGGGCGCTTTAACCATCTTCATATCGCTCATTTTTTCCAGCAATTGATCCATTAAACGGCTGTACAGATATTGCATCAAAGACATAGCCATCGCTCCCTTTACTTATAATTGTTATTTATGGGTAAGTATTTGAAAGTGCGCAGGATTTTATTCTATGTGAGGGTTTGATTTGATAAAGGGCTGTGTTAAAATGGTAAATGGGAAAGCTATATTATGATGCTTTGGGAGGAATTCCAGTTGAGCCATTTCTTTGCGTATCTATCGAGAATGAAGTTCATACAGCGGTGGGGGCTAATGAGGAATACCTATCAGGAGAACATTCAGGAACACAGCCTGCAGGTGGCTATGGTTGCTCATGGCTTGGCTATTATAAGGAATAAGTTTTTCGGCGGCAGGGTAAATCCCGAGAGGGTACTGGCCCTGGCGGTATTCCATGAGGCTTCCGAGGTGATAACCGGCGATTTGGCCACCCCCATCAAATACTTTAATCCCGAGATAAGCAGGGCATATAAGGAAATCGAAAGGATCGCCGCTAAAAAGCTGCTGGCTATGTTGCCAGAAGAGCTAAGAAAGGAATACAACGGTTTATTTTTTATTGGGGAGGAAGATGCCGAGCACTGGAAAATAGTTAAAGCGGCCGATAAAATATGTGCATACCTGAAGTGTATTGAGGAGATAAAGGCGGGTAATCAGGAGTTCTCAAAGGCTATGAAGGCCATAAAAAGCCAGATAGACCAAATGGATTATCCGGAGGTCAAATATTTCATGGAGCACTTTGTTCCCAGCTTTTCGCTGACGTTGGACGAGTTAAACTAGAAATGGAGGGATAATGATGCGGGTCTTGGTACTTATATTAAACAAGGTGGACTGCCTTGAGGACATCCTTGAGGGATTTATTGATGTTGGCATAAAAGGTGCAACCATTATAGACAGCATGGGCATGGCAAGGGTTTTGGGAGAGGATAGGCTGAATAATATACCCATATTTGCATCAATGAGGATGATTATAAATGAAAGCTATCCTTATAATAAGACTATTTTTGTAGTTCTCAAAAACGAACAGGTTCCTTTGGTCATAGATGTAATAAGAAGCAAAGTGGGGGATTTAAATAAGCGAGGAGTTGGAATACTCTTTACTATCCCCGTCGACTATGTTGAAGGCATTGCAGAATAAAATTGCAGATAAAATCTAGAACGAGAGGGAGTTGTGAATATGCACGTATTATACTATATAGCCGTACTCATATTTGCAGGATTGTTAGGAGCGCGGTTGATATCCAAACTCAAGTTGCCAAATGTAACGGGATATATTTTGGCCGGAATTGCCGTAGGTCCATTTGTATTGAGGCTGATACCGAAGAATGTCGTTTCAAAGTTCGATATCATTTCGGAAATGGCCCTGGGCTTTATAGCCTATACTATAGGAAGCCAGTTCAGTTTAGGACTTGTAAGGAAAACGGGCAAAAATATTATTATTATCACAGTGTTTGAATCCTTAGGAGCTGTTGTGCTGGTTTCTCTGTTTATGATTGTTGTTTTAAATCAACCGGTAGCTTTCAGCGTTGTGCTAGGTGCTATTGCTGCAGCTACTGCCCCTGCTGCTACTATTATGGTTATAAGGCAGTATAATGCTAAAGGCCCTTTAGTAGATACCCTGCTAGGCGTGGTAGCTATGGATGATGCAACTGGAATAATCGCGTTTGGATTGTGTATGGCAATTGCTAAGCAACTATTGAGCTCAGAGAAGACCCCGCTGTGGCAGGCTATATTGACGCCGCTATGGGAAATAGTGTTTGCGCTTGTTGTGGGAGGCATTATTGGGCTGGTATTGGTCTATATAGCAGGTAAGGCAAAGGGTGAAGATGAGCTTTTGAGCATAACAACGGCAACGGTTCTGCTTACCATAGGGATAGCAGAATTTTTTAATGTTTCTACCCTTCTGGCCTGCATGATGTTGGGGACTATAGCTGCCAATTCTGGCCGCATGAGCAGTAGGTTGCTTTCGATCGTTGACAGGATAACACCACCACTGTTTATCGCTTTCTTTACTGTCTCGGGAGCTGACTTGGATATCAGCGTGCTTGTACGGGTAGGTATAGTAGGGATGACATATATTCTTGTAAGGGTTATTGGTAAGATGGTAGGAGCATGGCTGGGATGCAAAATTGTGCATTATCCGGAGAATATAAGTAAATATTTAGGCTTTACGTTAATTCCACAGGCCGGTGTAGCAATAGGTTTGTCCATATTAGCGCAATCCGAGTTGGGGACACAGGGCATAGCCATAAGAACCATAATTTTGGCTGCAACTGTAGTATATGAGCTAATTGGTCCGGTAATTGCCAAAACAGCATTGCAAAAAGCAGGAGAAATATAATGTGTCTTTGTTTTATATAATTTAGAACATGTATTGCGTTTATATCTAACATCTTTTTGATAAAAATAAAAATTATAAGAAAGGAATTTTAACATAAATGTCCAATTTATATAATAGTAAGCGTACTACTTTTTTCAAAATATAGCTGCAGGTTTAACAATGGCTTACCATGTTTCTTATCACAAAATCATCATCTCTACAGATGGATAGCAATTTACCCGCTATAATCATTAACGGATGAAAGGAGGAATGTACTGCTATGAAAACATTAAATTTACTGGCATTTGACTTTGGAGCCAGCAGCGGGAGAGCCATTTTAGGGCGGTTTGACGGCAAAAAGCTGTCGATAGAGGAAATGCACCGTTTTTCCAACGATCCGGTAAAAATTGGGGGGCGTACATACTGGGACGTATTAAGGCTATTCTGGGAGACCAAGCAAGGGCTGTTGAAATTTGTCCACAACGTTGATGGAGAGCTATCTTCAATAGGTATCGATACCTGGGGAGTGGACTTCGGCCTTCTGGATTCATCGGGGGAACTGCTGGGAAATCCATACCATTATCGAGATGGCCAGACCGAGGGCATGATGGAAAAGGCATTTGCCGTTATACCAAAAGAACGAATTTACGGTTATACCGGCATAGCCTTTCAAAAGTTCAACACCATTTACCAGCTGCTTGCTCTAAAAGAGAGAAATTCTCCTATTTTGGAAAAGGCCGATACGCTGCTGTTTATGCCGGATCTATTAGCTTATTTCCTGACGGGCGAAAAGTGCACTGAGTATACCGAAGCGTCCACCGGCCAGCTTGTAGAGGCGCGTAGCAGAACCTGGTGTACCGAACTCATAAGGGCATTGGGCCTGCCCGATAATATATTTACCGGGATACAGCAGCCCGGAACGATAAGAGGGAATATTTCTTCATCAATATCTGAAGAGTTAAATACAAGCAGGGTACCGGTGGTAGCGGTAGCCACCCATGATACCGGTTCGGCAGTAGTGGCGGTACCCGCCGTGGAGGAAGACTACGTATATTTGAGCAGCGGCACATGGTCCTTGATGGGCGTAGAGGTGAAGGAGCCCATTATAAACGAACAGGCGCTGCAGTGGAATTATACCAACGAGGGCGGAGCTGAGAATACCTATAGATTTTTAAAGAACATCATGGGTTTATGGATTATTCAGGAATGCAAGCGGGTATGGGACCGCCAGGGCGCGGTATATAGCTTTGCACAGCTTGAGGAGATGGCGAGAAATAGCCAGCCATTTAAGATGTTTATCGATCCGGATCATGACGATTTTTATGCGCCGAGCAATATGCCTCAAGCCATTCAAAATTACTGCGAAAGGACAGGGCAAGAGGTGCCCCAGACCAAGGGCGAGATTTTGCGTTGCGTCTATGAGAGCCTTGCCATGAAGTACCGCTGGACCATAGAAAGGCTGGAAAGGATCTTGAACAGGCCGCTTAAGGTTCTCCACATAGTAGGTGGAGGCACCAGGGATAAGCTGCTCAACCAGTTCACCGCCAATGCCATAAACAAGCCGGTGATATGCGGTCCTACGGAAGCAACGGCCATAGGCAATCTGATGATGCAGGCCAAAGCCCTGGGTGAGGTAGCCAACCTGCAGGAGATAAGGCAGGTTATAGGGGCTTCTTTCCCCACCGAGGATTACATGCCCCAAGATGTAGAGGCATGGGATGAGGCTTATGAGAGATTCTTGAAAGTGATTTGATGCGAAGGGGGGTGACTTGATGAATACCAACCAAAACGTAGGTTCAAGGGTGTGGTACATACCCGATTGTTATTATCCCGCCATAAGCAGCCCGGGGCATTATGTAAGCCACGAAGCGGTATGCGTTCTCAATCCGGGAAAGGAAGATGCCCATATAGCTTTGACTTTGTATTTTGAGGATCGGGAGCCCATGAGAGGGTTTCATGCTGTATGTAAAGCCGAACGTACCAATCATATACGGCTGGACAAGATAAAGGACGCAGATGGTAACGGGGTGCCACAGGGCGTACCTTACGCCATAATGGTGGAAAGCGACCAGCCCGTAATAGTACAATATTCCAGGCTGGATACCACGCAGGCTGAGATGGCCTTGATGACGACCATGGCATATCCGGTTAAGTGATTATTATAGTTTTGCGCTTGACGTAAGCAATGTAAACTCCCTCTAATCTGTAATGAAAGTTTAATATTTATCTCGCAGGCGGAAAACGTTTATTTATATAGTATAACTATTTTAGCGGAAAGGAGAATGATAGCATGACGGGAGATAAGATATATGTTTTATGGGAACAGAGGCAGAAAGACAGGGGTATAGATGTGGAGTGGGTAAAGGAGAGGCTCAAAAGCTTTAAAGTAGAGACTCCTTCCTGGGGGTATGGAGATTCCGGGACTAGGTTTAAAGTTTTCAAGCAAAGAGGGGTACCGAGGGATCTGTTTGAAAAGCTGGAGGATGCCGCACAGGTGAACAAAGTTACCGGTATGTGCCCCACCGTAGCCATCCATATTCCGTGGGATAAGGTGGATGATTTTGAGGAGGTTAAGGAATATGCAGCCGGCCTTGGCTTGAAGATCGGGGCAGTCAACCCTAACTTGTTCCAGGAAGATGATTATAAGTTTGGAAGCCTTACCAATAGCGACCCGGGAGTAAGGCGAAAAGCTATAGACCATATCATGGAATGCATAGAGATTGCACGGAAGGTGGATTCCAAGATAATCAGCCTGTGGCTTGCTGATGGGACCAATTACCCGGGGCAGGGAGATATCCGGGCGCGCAAGAACTGGCTTGAAGAGGCGCTGTTCGAGACAGTCAATGCCATGGATGACGATATGAGGCTGTTGATCGAATATAAATTTTTTGAGCCGGCCTTTTATCACACAGACATAGCCGATTGGGGGATGGCCTATGCTTTTGCAGTGAAGCTGGGGGAAAAGGCTCAGGTGCTGGTGGATCTGGGACACCATCCGCTGGGGACCAATGTAGAACATATTGTGGCTTTCCTGCTGGATGAGGGAAAGATCGGAGGTTTCCATTTTAACAACAAAAAGTATGCCGATGATGATTTGATCGTGGGCTCCATCAATCCCTATGAGCTGTTCCTGATTTTCAACGAACTGGTAGCCGGCAGCCTTGATCCCAAAACTGCCAAGACGGCGGAGAACATAGCGTATATGATAGATCAAAGCCACAACATAGAGCCCAAAATACCCGCCATGATCCGTTCTGTATTGAATGTGCAGACGGCATACGCGAAGGCTTTGCTGGTAAATCGCCAGGCATTGAAGGAGGCGCAAATGCGCAATGATGTGATGGCAGCTGAGGCAGCAGTGCGGGAGGCATTTGAATGCGATGTAACGCCTTTGCTGGAAGTCGTACGTGAAGATATGGGATTGGCGCCTGACCCCATGAAGGCGTACCTGGAAAGCGGTTATGGAGAGAAGATTTTGGAGAGAGGTATAGGAGGAAAAGGCTGGGAGTAACAAATCGCCTATTTGTTTTCCATAGAGTGTTACTTTTAGGGCGTTGAAAAGACGTTGAAAGAGTAAAGTTTTGTCTTATGATAGGGAAGAAGAGGGGGTAGCAACCCCCCTCTCAATTTTATTAAGGTATACATGGCTCTTATCGCTTTAGCATTTATATCTATTTTACAATGTATTATCATGATGATGCGAAGAAGGAAGTTTAGCAAGCAAATAGAATACCACTTTGCAATGGTTTTAATATTTGTTGAGCATTAGGATAAATGAAGATTCTAAAAAGGATGGACGAGATAAAATATCTATATTTAACAATTTAAGAATGATTATCCAGGCTTTTGTCAGAAAGGCTTGACTTTTTATATTAAATGTTGGAGTATAAAAGTGAATTATAATAAGGAGGGTGGGAAGGTATGGATAAAAGGCTGGCAGTGGGTAAATTAAGATGCAACTATTTGTATAATCCATTGGGCGTTGAAACGCCCAGACCCGCTTTGAGCTGGGTTTTGTTTTCTCAGGAAAGGGGACAGCGGCAGACTGCATATAGGATACTTGTTGCCACTGGAAAAGACCTGCTGAACGACGATATCGGAGATGCGTGGGATTCCGGCGTTGTACATACAGACCAATCTATTCAGGTGATTTATGAAGGAAAGGAATTGGAATCCAGACGGAGATATTACTGGAAGGTTAAGGTGTGGGATAGGGACGGAATTGCCTCTGACTGGAGCGATGTGGCGTACTGGGAGATGGGAATATTAGACCAGAGCGAATGGATAGGCCAGTGGATAAGTACCCCTCATGATTTACACGTCATTAATGTAGGGCATATTCCCGCTCCGCTTTTTAGGCGATCCTTTTTACTAGAAAAAAAGGTGGCGTCTGCAAGAGCGTATGTTTGCGGCCTTGGATATTACGAGCTGTATATAAACGGGCAGAAGATCGGGGATGAGGTTCTCACACCCGCTTTTACCAGGTATGATGAGACGGTACTATACAACACGTATGATATAACGGATGTATTTAAGGAAGGCGAAAACGTTGTAGGGGTTATTCTGGGAAACGGCTGGTATAACTGTTTTACAAAAGAAGTATGGAACTTTGAGCAGGCCCCCTGGCGGGATAGGCCCAAGCTAATGCTTCAGATAAATATTAAATTCGATGACGGAAGTGAAACCTGGATTGTTACCGATCGTCAATGGCGTGTTTCATCTGGCCCCATCGTGTTTGATGGACTGAGGAACGGTGAGTTCTACGATGCGCGTTTGGAAAAGACGGGATGGAATGATGTCGGTTATGATGATAGCAATTGGGAAAACGCAATTATCGTGGCTGGACCGGGAGGGGTATTGAGGTCGCAACAGATGACGCCCATACGGGTTACCAAAACCATTGTTCCAAAAAGTGTGAGAGAAGTAAGGCCCGGCGTTTTTGTATATGATCTCGGACAGAATATTTCGGGCTGGGCTCAAATAAGGGTTAGCGGGCCAGCGGGAACAACAATCACGATGAAGTATGCCGAAAAGTTAAAAGAGGACGGAGATATCGATACATCCAATATTGATGTATTCGTAAAAAACGGAGAATTTCAGACCGATAAGTACACCTTAAAGGGTGAAGGGGTAGAAGTTTGGGAACCGAGGTTTACGTATCACGGTTTTCAGTACGTGCAGGTTACGGGATTTCCCGGCACTCCAACCCTGGATAATTTAAGGGGAAGGGTGGTTCATACCGACTTTGAAACGAGGGGAGAGTTCGAGTGCTCGAATGAATTGTTGAATCGTATTCAGCAAGCTGCAAGATGGGCTACTGTCTCTAACTATGTGGGTATACCTACGGACTGCCCCCACAGGGAGAAAAACGGCTGGACGGGTGACGCCCAGCTTTCGGCAGAACAGGTGTTATTGAACTTCGATCCAATGACAGCGTATACTAAGTGGATGGCGGACTTTAAAGATGTACAAAGGAAAAGCGGGCAATTACCGGGTATCGTACCCACAGGCGGCTGGGGTTACAATTGGGGAAGCGGCCCGGCGTGGGACAGCGCAATGATTCTTATTCCGTGGTACATGTATCTATACTGCGGCGATAAAGCTATACTTGAAAACATGTATGATAATATGAGAAGATATGTGGACTTTATGACCACTATGGCCACGGATGGTATATTGGAGTTTGGCCTCGGTGATTGGTGCCCACCTGAAGGCGGTGCCAGCGGGCATAAATGTCCGGTATGGGTAACCAGCACGGCTTATTATTATGTGGATACCTATATACTGTCAAGGATAGCGGAGCTTTTAGGCAAAGATGGCGATGCAAATAGATATGCACAGCTTGCGCAAAGCATAAGGGATTCATTCCGCAAAAAATTCTTTGAGGCAGAGGATGAACAGCTAAAGGTTGCTGTCAAAGATCAGACCTCCCTATCCTGTGCTTTGTATCAGGGATTGGTCGATGAAGACGAAAAGCAGAAGATTTTAGAGCTATTGGTGGAGGAAGTGGAAAAGGCCGATAGGCATGTGGACTGCGGCATATTAGGAGCAAAATATATGATGCATGCATTGACGGAGCTAGGGCGTGCAGATTTAGCCTATGCCATGGCAACCCAGACTACATTCCCGGGATGGGGTTACTGGATTGCGCAGGGGGCAACCACCTTGTGGGAGACATGGTCGGGTGATTCTTCCCGCAACCACCATATGTTCAGCGATATAAGCGCATGGTTTTATAAAGGTCTAGCCGGGATTAATCCTGATCCGGATGCGCCCGGATTCAAAAATATCATCTTCAAACCCAATCCCGTAGGGGATTTGAAATGGGTGAATGCATGGCATGAATCTATGTACGGCAAAATAGTGTGTAACTGGGCTGTAGAAGGAGATAACTTCATACTGGATATAGTCATACCTGCTAACAGCACCGGTACCGTTTATATACCTACCTCCGATCCGGATAGCATAACGGAAGGTGATAAGCCTATCTATGAGCATCTGGACATACAGGTAGGAGAATATCAAAGGGGTTACGTTAAATTATTGGTCCAGTCGGGCAAATATCGTTTTACGTCTAAATTGCAATAAAAATACCATAAAATATAGAAGTGCGAGGGGGGCGTTCCCCCTCAAATTATTTAGGTATTTGGACAAATGATAAATTCCATTATTTACAATTTAGTTATGATATGTTAACATAATAATGTAAAAACAAGAATTGGAAAACAAATGTAACAGCAATTCGAATGATAGTTATCACCTAAAGGCCCGCGATCAAATTTTTTCACATACATGCTTGAGACTGCATTTCAATATGTCAGGAGATTGTTCATATGGCATTATAGGAAAATATAAGTGAAATGGAGTGGAAAGTATGAAATTTTTCGAATCCTATAAGATAGAAGAGGGAATTACATGTATAAGGGGATTAACAGGAGAGCTCATGTATTTATTAGAGGGCAAAGAGAAAGCCATCCTGCTGGATACCGGCCTGGGAGTGGGAAATATTAAAGAATACGTTGAACAGCTGACTTCTTTACCGTATATTGTAATATTATCCCATGGGCATCTGGATCATGCGGGAGGGGCTTCCCTGTTTGAATCGGTTTATATAAATCAGAATGACGTTTCTCTGCTTCGCAATCATAGCGGAATAGCCAGAAGAAGAGCATATTTGGAAAACATATTGGGAAAAGGAATTGTGCCGGAAAATGTATATATAGAGTTTAAAGAAATAGAGTATTTGCCCCTTGAAGAGGGGGATATAATGGACCTTGGAGGGCTTACTGTGGAGGTGATTGAAGCCCCAGGCCATACTCCGGGCTCATTGTGTTTTTTGATAAGTGAAAAACGAATGCTTTTTACAGGTGATGCCTGTAACAGTTTCACCTTCCTGTTTTTGTCCGAAAGCCTTCCTATAGAGGATTATAAGCGTACGATAAAAAAGCTTTTAGACAGGGATGGCGAGTATGATCGCGTGCTGGTTTCCCACGTGAATCATGAATTGCCCAAATCCGTGATACGGGATGTGTATGAATGCTGTATCGACATAATGGAAGGCAACGCGGATGATATCCCGTTTAATTTTATGGGACGGTCTGGCGCGTATATTGCGAAGAGAATTGACCCCGAAAAAAGAATAAGGGCAGATGGCAGGGTAGGTAACATAGTATATCGTAAGGATAATATATTCTCTGCAAAATGACATGGTTATTAGCATATTGAGGTTACATAATCTTTTTGGAGGAAGCAATGGTGAAGATGTTAGAATTCGAGGTAACGCTTTTGACCGAAGCTGTGCAAGAAGAGATGAGATCAGTGTCATGATCCTGTGGAGATGATCCTGTGGAGGCATACACGAAAAGCGGCTTTCTTTTGTTGAAGATACCACTTTCTACGATGATATTGAAACACGACATGCAAATTCTATCCATTCTTATCATTAAATTCTTCATTTGTTTTCGCATATATGAGCTCACAGTCTAAGGTGTGATCTTACTGGTAAGGGTTCGGCATATCTTCTTATCCTGCCCGCATATTAAAGAAAGAGGGGATGTATATGGGGCTTAGGTTTAAAAAAAGGCTAATTGACAATGTATCCTATGAGGCTGCATGCGTATTTGACGTGAACAACGATGGTATTTTGGATATCGTATGTGGCGAATATTGGTATGAGGGACCAAACTTCGAACGAAGGCACAAGATGTGCGAGGTTCAGCAGGTGGAGGAATATTTTGACGATTTTTCGGACTATGGCATGGATGTCAATGGAGACGGATACATAGATATTGTTACGGGAGGTTGGTGGGGACAGACTCTCAGGTGGCGTGAAAACCCTGGAGGATATGGAGAGTGGAAGGTCCATGACATCGACAGGTGTGGCAGCATTGAGACCATAAGGTATTATGACATAGATGGCTGCGGTATTCCCGAAATTTTTCCCAATACTCCGGGTGAGCCCCAGGCATTCTATAAACTCATTACCGATGAGCGAGGAAAAGGAACCGGAGCGTTTGCGAAGTACGTTATCGGCGAAGGTCCCAGCGGACATGGAATGGGGTTTGTTGATGTGAACGGCGATGGGAGGGTGGACATCGTTTTAAGCCGCGGGTGGCTTGAACAGCCTCAAGACCCTTTCGAAGGCCCTTGGAAGTTCCATGAAGAATTTGAATTGGGCTCGGCCAGTGTTCCTATACTGGGGTATGACATCACGGGTAACGGGTTGTATGATCTCATCGTAGGCAATGCGCATGGGTATGGATTGGCATGGTGGGAGCAAAAAATCGGGACAAACGGTAAGAGAGTGTGGATAAAGCACGAAATCGACAACACCGTGGCCCAGTATCATGACATGATGCTGGTGGATATTGATAGGGACGGAGAGCTTGAACTTCTTACGGGAAAGCGGTACAGGGCTCACTGCGGGAACGACCCGGGGGATAATGATCCTGTAGGCATATACTATTTCAAAATAAATAAGGGAGAGTTTAAGAAGTACGTTATCGATTACGGCGAAGCAGGAGAGGCCTCGGGGGTGGGAATCTACTTCTGGGTTGAAGACATCAACGGAGATGGCTGGCTGGATATAGTTGCTCCTGGCAAAGAGGGGCTATACCTGTTTGAAAACCTGGGCTATGAATAGTTTTTCAATAAATTAA
>ENA-UPSB01001493-UPSB01001493.1-bioreactor-metagenome-genome-assembly--contig:-NODE-1493-length-27016-cov-674.152999_pt1 | contig 27016 bp, 31 predicted proteins | sample MGYA00238182_ERZ773286 | MGnify/ENA primary metagenome ERZ773286 (study PRJEB29026, sample SAMN07631240) | bioreactor metagenome | isolation source: Switchgrass digestor | place: USA: Dartmouth...
CTTTCTAATAGTTCACTAACTCATCAAGTAAACCAGTAATTTTTGACAAATGTTCTTGAATTTCAATGTTCTTCAGGGCAATAAGTTCAGTTGACGAAGTCATAGTATCTTTAAATCTTTCAAAACCATATCTATAAGCCAACCTACAATCATAACCATAATATTCTGCCATATCTTTCACTTCCTGTTGCATGGCTAATAAATGCAATGCCTTTTTTTCAATTTGTTCAACTCTTGCCCCTGAAAGGTTTTTTTCTTCTGCAATTTTTTCCAGGGTTTTTCTATGCTTATATCTTTCTACTATAATTTCACGCTGGATTTTTTCCAGTTTGTTTACAGCTTTCCATAAACCATCAGCAAGTTGTTTATATGTAAGCCTTTCAACAATATCCATTTCTAAATCAAAGTTATCTGAAAGGGTTTCAGCCAATGTTTTACCTTCCATTATTGGTGTTTCAATGGGAATACAATTGATTTCTGTTATCTGCTTTTTAAGTTCTTTAAGCTGTTTATTGTTGATTTCCAAATATTCCATATAGTCAGAATCACTTGGTTCCTCACCAGTTTCTTTAAGGTATAACTTTTTGAATTTATGATACTTTGACATCAATTCCAGCATATATGCAGGTATCCGCTTTAAATACCTGTTATTCTGACTATATCTAACAATTGATGAAAGCACTTTCCAATATGCAAAGGTGGTGAATTTGAATCCAAGTTCAGGGTTGTATTCTTCAGCAGCTTTAACTAATCCGAAATAGGCTTCTTGCAGCAAATCTTCCATTTCAACAGTTCCAGCATAAGGGTATGCCCATGTTCTAATTAGCCCGATGTTTTGAAGATATAAAAGTTCAAGATTTTTCTTAACATCTACCCCTGCTTGAATTAGTGCAACTAATTTTTCATTGTCCATATATTCACCACCTAACTAATCAGTTCAACAAGCACAGTTTCAGGATGTAAATAAATAGCCATTTTTTCCAGTGCTTTATTACCAATTCGCTTAACAGTGCCTTCATCTATACCAAACTGTAAAGCAATTTTTCTTATTGATTGTTTCTGAAAATATAAGCTATAAAATACTGCAAATTCCCTATCAGTCAAAATTGATTTCATTCTATTTAAAGTCATTTGCATAATCTTAATAATGAATATGGCTTCTTGCTTGCTTTCTTCTGGAAGCTGCTGGTCTTTAATTTGCTTAATTAGTTCATGGAATAATTTAATATCATCTTTGGTCATTTCAACTGCTGTCTTTCTATTCTTTTTCAAAATTCCATGCCTTTTTAGTTCCTTAATAATTAGTTCCCTGGATTCATCATTGAAATAATTTATAAGTTCTTGTAATTCTTTATCTATAAGACTTCACCCCCTGAATAAAGCAACTGCTGCACCAATGGGAAAGAATATATTCCAGCAAAGGTGCAGCTTCCAAGATATTATCCAACCATCAGTTTAATCTTCTTTAATATCAAATACAGGTCTGTAAGGAATTCCTGGTGTTCCTTCAGGTATTGGATACTTGTCCAAATCATCATCAATATCTCTAAATGATATTCCTTTAAATCCATTTTTAAGGTTTACAGGGAAATGTTCTATCTGATTGATGTTATCTAACCCAATTTCAATCTGTTTTAGTCTATCAAAGGCTTTATCTCCTGGTGGGTTTTCAATTTCAAGTTTTAACTTTTGCAAATCAGCACTATCTTCACGCTTCCGCAATTCAGCCTTAAAAAGTATCATGAAATCAGGATTGCTTTGATGTTCCTGGTATAGACTTCTTAATTCCATAACAGTAGCAGTTTCCAATTGTGCTTTCCATAAAGTAATGTTGTTATTCCTTTCCAACTGATAACGCATCTGCTCATCTGGTGTATTTGGAACCTTTGGGGGTTCTGGTAACTTAACACCGTATTTTTCTTTTATGCTGTTTATGACTTCTTTAGCTCTATCAACATAAGTCTTTTTCAATTGCTTAACAGCTTCTTTTGTTTGTGCCCTATGTTGACTTATGTATTCATCAGAATACATAAGTCAACTGCTGTTTTACGACCTGGTAAAGAAGATTTAACCCCTGCTGTTACTACTTTATGGTGTTCCCTTATCAATTTCACATAATCTTGGGTCATTCCATCAAAGACTTCAAATATTTTGCCAATAGATTCTAATACTTTCTGTTCTCTTTCTTCAAATGTTAATTCCATAATCAATCCATCCTTTCTTCTTTGAATTAAATACCGTCAGGAAATGGCGCATCATCCCCAGGATAAGTAAGCATTTCATCCGTAATAGTAGGGTCAAGCTTTTGCATCTGTCGTAACACCCAAAGTAAACTGATTTCACGAAGGTTCATTTTACCATAGGTTTTTCTTACATCTGTTCTCTTTTCCAACAAAGCTTCTTTTAGGTCATTCCACATTTCTTCATAATTCATGATTTAATACCTTCCTTTCATTTTTTTAATTTATAATTCTTTAGCAATTTTCCAAGGGTCATTGTGCAACATATCCCTTAAAACCTCTACCAATGGTGCTTCACCATAGAAAACTTTCCAATCAGGTTGTTGTGAAAAGTATTCTTCTATGCTATCAATGACTTTTTCAACATATTTAAGAGTGACTTCAATGCCCCTTGAATTTTTACCGTTATAATGTTCTACAACTTCATATCTGCCATCAGGAAGCTTACCAATAAAAGCTATAGAAGGCTTATTATTTGGAATCAAGACATCTATTTCATCAAGTCTTTTATTTATTTTTTTCCTCAATGTAATTTTTCTCTTAAACATGTCCAAGCCTTCTTTCCAGTTCTTTTAATCTTTGAATAATGTTTTCATCTTCATACATGGTCAAACCTAATTCAAGGATACATCTTGCAGCACTTACTCTGGAAGAATCGGTTGCTTCTTCATCAATCATAATGTTCTTCAATGTTTCCAATGAATCCAAACAATACCCCTGTGCTTTATTCATAGCTTCATGGAAGATGTCATTCTTAACCCTGTTTAAGATTTTCTGAAAAGATGGCTGCTTTCTTAACCTGTAAACTGTGCTTATTGAAACCCCTGACTTTTCAGCAGCTTCTTTAATAGTTGGAGAAGTTAAAAGATTTAATGCTATGTTTTCCTTGTTAAGTTTTCCCATTTAATCACCGCCTTTTTTCTAAAAACCGTTCATTTTCATTCAATAATTGCCATCACCTTGCTTTCTCTTAATTTGATTTATCAAACACAAGCAAGCTGTGCTTTCTTTTCCCAATACCGCTGATTGTATTCCCTAACTTTATCAGGGTTTTTTGCTCGCCATTCCCGCTGGTATTTATTCAGCCTTTCCCTGTTTTCTTGCTGGTATTTTTGATAATATTCCCTTTTAAGTCTTGCTACTTCATCTGTCATAAAATCACCCCCTAACAAGCATAGAACCCCTAACTTAATTATACTCTTTATATTGTTTATTTTCTTGTAAAAACACTATATTTAGTATGTTCCTAAAAAATAAGACACTATATATAGTGTCTTATCTCTTTTCTATGATTTTATATACTGTTGCTTTTGAAAGATTATATTTAACCATTAAATCAGGTATTTCCATTCCAGCAAAATAATCTTCCCTCAATTGCTTGTTCCGCTGCTTTCTGTCATAAAATTTCCTATCATATTTCTTTGGTATATAAACATTCATTCCTGGGTATTGCTTAACTAATTTATTAAAAGCTTCATCACCAATTATTGAAATTAACTTTTCAAGTTTTACTATATTTGACATCAATCACCACCACCAATTGAAATTATTGGCTTCACATGATAAAATTAAAATATAGGGGTTCAGAATTCACCATGTGAAGCCATTGTTTAATGCTTGTCCAAAGTGTTATGCAATGGCTTTTTTCATTTCTTCAATAATTTCACTTGCAGCTTTTATTCCAGCCTGGAAACCAGCCTTGAAACCTTCTTCTTCATGTATTGCTTCCAATGCAGCTATTTTTTCATAGACTTCATTAAACACTTCATCTGGAAGCCAATCATTTAATTCTGCATCTACTTCAACATCCAGTTTCTTAATCTTTGAATTCTCCATTTCAGCCTTTTCTTCAAGGTAATTTTCATAAGCTACTTGCCAATTTGATTTTTTCATAATTTGACCACCCTTTCATAATTTTTATTATTTTGAGTTACTCATAATATATTGTTTTTGCTTCAACATTCTTCAACATCTTCATCATCTAAAATAATTGCTTTTCTTTTAATTAAGTAATGTTGACCATCAATATATTGAACCCTTTCACAATCAATATCCAAGCAGCATCCAGTTTGGATTTTTCCAACATTGTATGTGAGATGAATTTCACCACAATCTGGGCAAACATATGAGTATAACCAATTAAGAAATGCAATTGGCTTTACAACATGAAGCTGCCTTTCCTGGTCAAATATTGTTCTTTCATCACTGTAACCATTTTCTGAAATTAGAATGTCACCTGACTTAATATAAACTTCACCACCATTTTCTAATACTTGTTGAACTAACTTTTCTAACTTTGCCTTCAATTTCTCTGAATTCTTTTTCATAATTTCAACCCTTCCTTTCATTTTTTTTATTTTAGCCTGTCCTTTTCCTTTAAGCCTGTCCTGCCTGTCCTTGCCTGAAACCCTTGATTTTACTGGATTTTCACTTTTAACTGGACAACCTGGACAGGCTAACCTTATATACTCTATTTTTTTTTATATAATATATAAGGTTTTTAATGATATATCTTTAAATGTAAGTTATATAAATAAATTACATTTACCATGTCCAGCTTGTCCTTTATATGTTCCAAACCCTTGCTATTACTGTGTTTTTAAGTGGACAGGCTTTAATATTTTTGTGCCTGTCCTGGACATGTCCAGTTAATCTTTTTTAACATAAACTGTGTATTTTACCCCATTTATGGTCTTTCTCACTGTGTCAAGGTTTGTATATCGTTTTAATTGCTTTGAAAATTCATTATGTGCAAGAGGAATATAATTATTTTCAGCACAATATACCTGGTATTGCTTATAAACATCTTTAGTTTTTTCATTCTCAAATTCTTCAACATCATTATCCTGAATAAACCCCGCAATGGGATTATTTGTTACTTCATATTCTTCAAGTTCTTTTTCTACCTTTTCAGATTTAGTGTAAGCCTTATTTTTTAGAACCCTTTTCAACCCTTCTATCCCAAGAAGAACCATGTATTCAACACATTCAATATCCCTTAATTTATATTTGATGTCAGGTGTATAATCAGGGTCATCAGGGTCAAATCTTGCATCAAATGGGATAATGGTCAACCTTCTTAAAATTGCACCAGTATCCCTTCCCTTTCCCATCCTGGGGATGTTATTTGCTGAAAATAACATCTTTGCATAATTGTTAAATTCAAATGGGTCTTGTCCTTTCTTTTCAACACTCAACCTTTCACCAGTAACCAGCTTTTTAAATATCGCTGGATTGGCAATGAATTCATCACCTATGTCATCACCTATGTTGGCAAGCTTCCCAAACAGTTCAGCAGTCTTAAATCTGTCACCTAATTCACCCAGGTCAAGGGAAGCAATATTTTCATCCCCCAGCATTGTTTTCACCATATCCAAGAATGTTGATTTTCCATTATTTTTTTCACCTGTTAGGATAAAAGCCTTTCCACCTGCAAGGGTGTTGCTTCTATACATAACAGCCCCCAGGATTTCTTCCAGCAGCATCCTTATCTGCTTATCATGGCAAGCAATTTTGTTTAATGTATCATCAACCAACTTGGAATAAGCACCAGGATTATAATTCCAGGGAATTTTATTTGTTATAATAAACTTGGGTGAAAAGTCCATAAATGAATTGGTTTCTATGTCATATATTCCATTGTTAAAGGCAATTAGATTGGCATTAGAAACCTTTTCATTTTCACATATCAATCTTAAATAGGACAATACTTCAGCCCTTTTTGCCCTGTTTAGGTTGCTGATGCTTCTCACCATTGCAGCTTCTATTTTTTCAGTGTCAGAATAATAAGTTCCATCAAGATAAATATGAAGTTGATTATTTATTTTGATGATGTGATGATTGTTTTTTATATAGGTTGCAAATTTATCAAATAGGAAAGTTGTTCCCTTAAAAAAAATTGGTTTCTTAAAAGCATCATCCCGCAATATTACTTCAAGTTCAGAATCACTTAATGGAACCTTTAATACATGCTTGTTTATTATCCTGATAGTTTCCCTTGCTTCTTCAACAGTGAAATCTGAAGCCTGAAGTGTTAAAATGTAATTAAATAATGCTTGATTTCTGCCATCACCAACTTCCATGTTGAGAAAATCCATATTTGAATTCACTGGAAATAACCACTTTGGAAGCTTTTGATATTCTGCACCAGGTTCAATATCCCATTCAATAAACCTTTCTTCATTGTTGAACTTCAGAACCGAATATGAATTTCTGCTTCCAACCTTAATATCAGCAGTTAACCCACATGCAAGTTTCTTTTTAGTTCCATTCTTATCAACACCATTATTTTTGAAAAGGAAATGCTTGCCCCTGGTTGTTTGATAAACCCTACAATTTAGTTGTTTTTCTTCAACTATATCCATGAGTATTTCCGCTTCTTCAGCATCATCAATATCAATTAGAATAACATCATCTGCAAGTATCCCAGCAAATTCAGGAAGTGCTTGAACCTGTTCATAGGTTTTTAAGTCAGTTCTATCCTTGAACTTTTCTATGCACTTTTTGTTTCTTGTTTCCACATACCCTTTGAATAAGATGTCATTCATTTCTATCACCTGCCTTTTTAAGATTTATCCCCGTATTTATAAGCACACCTTTTCATTGAAGTAACGGGAACTTATCTTACCAGCAACAGTGATTTTCCCCTGCTCTTTCAGTTCTTGGTTTAAGCTTCTAATGATTCTATATGCTGTTGTTTGGCTAACACCTAATATTTCAGCTACATCAGCAGCTTTATAAAATTTTGGTTGTTGCTTAACAACTTGATTATTTGCCATTGCCTTAACCCCCTTTACCTTTTAATCTTCAATTAAATCTTGTACTTTGATGCCCAATGCTTTTGCTATTTTCCCAATGGTTGCTGGTCTTGGTCTTTGAGAACCATTCTTGATTCTTGCAATGGTTACTGTTGAAATACCTGTAAGGTTAGATAATTCTTCAGCAGAATAACAGTTTTCAGCCATTGCCAAATCAAGCTTTTTCTTATCAATCTTCATTTCCATCATCCTTTCAGTTAGAATTATCATGTTTATTTACCGATATTTTAAATATCTCTAACTATCATTATAGTTATTTTTATTATCGGTGTCAATACAAAATTATATTTTTAATATCGTTATTTAATTTATATTGCTTTTTATTATCGGTTATGGTATATTATAAATATCTATTCAGGGAATGAGGTGGTAACAACGGATAATAAAATAATTGGTTCAAAAATTAAATATTATCGAACTAAAAAGCGGATTACTCAAAAAGAATTGGGAAATTTAATTGGAAAATCAGAAATTACAATAAGGAAATATGAAAGTGGTGATATTCAAGTTCCAAATAATGTGCTTCAAGCTATTGCATCTGCACTTGATGTATCGGTAATTAACTTGATGGATTTATCAGAAAAAGAAGATGCCATTCATAAAGATAATGCTTTTATAAAGTATCTAGAATCCATTGGTTATACTGTTGAAATTCAACCTGAAGTTCTTGAATGGCATTATGAAGATGTTATTGAGGATGGAAAGGTTATTGGTAAAGCACAAATTGCAGATAAAGAAACTTACACCGTAACAATGATAAAAGATAAGGACAAGATAACATTTACAGAAAAAGAATTTGAAGAATTTCAAAGCACTATAAAGAATTCAGTTGATTATCAAGTTTGGTTAAAAAATAGTAAACAAAGTAAATAAAAAAAACAGCCCCTTTGTGTTGCAGCACAAAGAAACTGTTTAGAGATACTTTATAACCTCAAAGGGTTGATATAGTACCTACATCCATAACTGTATTATATCACACGCCTTTGGAGTTATAAAGGGTGTATTTTTTATACCCATTTTCAGAAAGGAAAGGTGATATAATGCCAGTTTACAAAGATGAAAAACGCAATACATGGTATGCATCATTTTATTATACTGATTGGACTGGGAAACGGAAGAAAAAGAAAAAAGAAGGGTTCAAAACTCAAAGGGAAGCTAAAGCTTTTGAAAGGGATTTTTTGAGTAAAGCACATGCAAGCTGTGACATGGCTTTTGGGCAGTTAGTGGAACTGTATATGGAAGATTGCAAAAGCCGATTGAAACCAACTACATTGGAAAATAAGAAATATGTAATTGACTTAAAAGTCCTACCATACTTTAAAGATATGCCCATTAACACAATTACTGTTGCAACAGTTAGGAAATGGCAAAATGAATTGATTTCTGATGAAAATAATTACAGTCCAACTTATCTTAAAACTATTCACAATCAACTTTCAGCAATATTTAACTTTGCAAGGAAATACTATGGACTTCCAACCAACCCTGCTGCTTTATGTGGAAGCATGGGAAAGAAAACCGCTGATTCAATGCAATTTTGGACAGTTGATGAATTTAATGCTTTTATATCTGCTGTTGAAGATAAACCAGTTTCAAAAGCTGCTTTTGAAATACTCTTTTGGACTGGAATCCGTTCAGGTGAATTGTTAGCATTAACCTTGAATGATTTTGACTTTGAAGCGGAAACAGTTAATATTGATAAAAACTATGCAAGATTGGGTGATGAAGATTTAATACTTGAACCTAAAACCCCTAAAAGTAAAAGGATAATAACCATTCCAACATTCCTTTGTGACATTGTAAAGGATTATGCTTCTAAACTCTATGATTATGAACCTGATGAAAGGTTATTTACTATAACAAAACACTATCTTCATCATGAAATGGATAGGGGATGTAAGAAGTCTAAAGTGAAAAGAATAAGAATACATGATTTACGACATTCCCACGCATCACTTTTAATTGAAATGGGTTTTTCACCTTTACTTATAGCTGAAAGGTTAGGACATGAAAAAGTAGAAACTACCCTTGAAACATATTCCCATTTATATCCAAATAAGCATGGTGAAGTAGCAGCCAAATTACAACAACTAAATGGTAAAAAACGCTGATAAAATACATCAAAATAATAAATTAGTACGATTTTAGTACGATTAAAAAATAATAAACCTTGAAACACTTGTAATATCAAGTATTTCAAGGTTTTTGTTTACTATTCCCATTCAATTGTTGCCGGAGGCTTGGATGTAATATCGTACACTATTCTGTTTATATGTTTAACTTCGTTTACTATTCTGTTGGATACTCTCTCCAATACATCATAGGGAATACGAGCCCAGTCGGCAGTCATAAAGTCGGTGGTGGTAACCGCACGAAGAGCAAGGGTGTAGTCATAGGTTCTTTCATCGCCCATTACTCCAACACTTCTCATACCGGTAAGTACCGTAAAGTACTGATTAATCTCCTTATCCAAACCTGCCTTTGCAATTTCCTCACGGAAGATGTAATCGGTATCCCTTAATATTTCCAGCTTTTCCTTAGTTATTTCACCGATAATTCTTATTCCAAGACCGGGCCCCGGGAAAGGCTGTCTCATAACTATTTCATCAGGGATTCCCAGCTCTTTTCCAACAAGTCTTACTTCGTCTTTAAAGAGACTTCTCAAAGGCTCAATTATTTCCTTAAAGTCAACATGGTCGGGCAGTCCGCCAACGTTGTGGTGACTCTTTATAACAGCCGCATTACCCAAACCGCTCTCTATTACATCGGGATAAATGGTTCCCTGGACAAGGAAATCAACTGTTCCTATTTTCTTAGCTTCTTCTTCAAATACCCTTATAAATTCTTCTCCGATAATCTTTCTCTTTGTTTCAGGGTCTGTAACCCCGGCAAGCCTATTCAAAAATCTCTCTTCAGCATTAACTCTTATTAAGTTTATATCAAATTTATTTCTGAATATTTCTTCAACCTGGTCTGCTTCATACTTTCTCAATAATCCATGGTCAACAAAAATACAGGTAAGCTGTTTACCCACTGCCCTATGAATCAAAACCGCCGCAACGGAAGAGTCAACACCTCCGGACAAGGCACACAAAACCTTTTTGTCTCCAACTCTTTTTCTTATATCCTGAATCGACTGTTCTACAAAGGATGACACCTTCCAGTCACCGGAACAGCCACAGATATCAAAAAGGAAATTATTTAAAATATCTCTTCCTCTTGGAGTATGAAGAACTTCGGGATGGAATTGAACACCGTATAGCTTCTTTTGCGTATTTTCCATCGCTGCAGTGGGACAATTCTCAGAATGGGCAGTCTTAACAAATCCTTCGGGCATCTTGTCCACAAAATATGTATGACTCATCCAGCAGGTCGATTCCTTATCAATACCTTTAAACAGAGTACTCGACACATCAAAGGTAATATCAACTTTGCCGTACTCACGGGAATCGGCCTTCTTAACGTCTCCACCCAACATATAGGTCATAAGCTGCATTCCATAGCATATGCCCAATACCGGTATACCCAAAGAAAATACCTCTTTGTCGCAAAACGGGGCATTTTTATCAAGTACTGATGCAGGTCCTCCGGTTAAAATTATGCCTTTAGGATTCATTGACTTTATTCTATCTATAGAAGAATTATAAGGTATTACTTCACAGTATACATTTGCTTCTCTAACCCTTCTTGCTATAAGCTGATTGTATTGTCCGCCAAAATCAAGAACTAAAACCAACTCGTTATTCAAGATAACAACTCCTTCAACAAAAATATGATTCTTAATTATATCTAAATTTATCATCTATTGCAAAACAAAATTTGTATTGATTTTATAAGCTTGTCCTTAAAAACTTTTCAATTGCCATTTCAAACAAGTGAGAAATTTAAAAGCATTGAAATTCTACATTTTTGAAAGGTTATTATCAAACAAAAATATTTTATAAATGTCTAAGTGCCCTGCCGTTGAGATAATCAAACCGTTTTCCCTGGTATCTTCCTTCCTCGGTCATTTTTTTCTCAATCAAGTCCTGCAGCTTCCACCAACTCATTCCCCAGTTGCAAAACAGGCTTCTTTCTTCAGGTGCACGCCCAATAAGTCTCTGGATAACTATTTCAGGGTCAAGATATTCCAAAAAAGTTATTGCCCTTTCAATATATTCTTCATAAGTCACAGGAACAATCTCTCCCTTTAAATATCTGTCGCCCAGCTCGGTCCCTTTGAGAATATACAGGGAATGGCATTTAACCTGATTTACTTTTAGTGCTGACAGTACTCTTGCACCTTCAATGACATCCTCCATGGAATCCATGGGAAGATCCAGAATATAATGGGCACAGCTTTCCAGCCCAAAGCTTCTTACCGCTAAAACCGCATCGATAAATTCCGCCAGCAGGTGCCCGCGGTTCAGTTGCTTCAAAGTATGGTAATTGACTGTTTGAAGCCCAAGTTCGATTACAATGTCCACTGACTTTTCTTGCTTTACTTGCTTTAAAAACTCCAAATACTCAGAAGCAACACAGTCGGGGCGCGTGGAAATATATATGGCTACAATGTTGTCCCTGCAAGCTTCAAGTATATATACTTTAAAATTCTCCAATGGAAGATATGTATTTGAATAGTTCTGAAAATAGGCAATGAATTTCTGGGATTTATAGTTTTCGCCTATATACTTTGAATTTCTGCCAAGCTGTTCACTGACACTCATAAAACTGGGAAGATTTTCAAACCCCGCGCCCTCTTCCCCACAAAAGCTGCATCCTTTATCACTTAATTTTCCGTCCCTGTTGGGACAGGTAACGGGCAAATTCAGCGGAAGCTTATATACTTTAGAACCGTATTTATTTTTTAAATATTCTGAAAATTTATTATATAACATTTTTCTCCTTCCATTCGTCTACCGGTGCACGTTAAATTCCTTTTTTATATACTTCATTATACACTTCCCAAAGAGGCACTTTTTTATTTAGCGCAATCTCTCTGCAATCCTCATACTCCGGCGCAAACTTTTTGAATTCTCCAAACTTTGACACTTTGACCTTTACATCACCGTACCGGGTACTCACTTTAACAATCTCCCTGTCCATTTTGTATCTTTCGGCAAAGGTTTTTCTTATCCCCAAAGTGGTAGTCTCTTTTAAAATTATATCCACAACAGCTTGTTCCTTATCCTCACTGCATAATACGGTAAGTTCTACAGCAGGCCGGTTCTTTTTCATATAAACGGGAGTATAATATACATCCAGCGCCCCGGCTTCAAAAAGTTTATCCATTACAAATCCCAGTATTTCTGGATTCATATCGTCAATATTGGTATTCAGCACAATTACTCTGTCTCCGTTAACTTCTTCGGCCATAGTTCCCATAATGCACCTTAAGGCATTAAAACGTCCAGTGTCTCTTTTTCCTGCACCGTATCCAACCTTTTCAACGGACATTACCGGCATGTTACCGAACCCGCCGGCAAGGCACTTTATAATGCCGATGCCTGTAGGAGTAACCATTTCCGTGTTTACATCCTCCACAATATAGGGTATATTGCTTTCTGCAAGCATTTCCAAAACAGCAGGTACCGGTACGGGAAGCCTGCCGTGCTGACAATCCACAAACCCCTTTCCGTCATGGAGAGGTGAAGAATAAACCCTGTCTATTTTAAGCAGGTCGATGCATATGGCTGCACCGACAATATCCACTATAGAGTCAATCGCACCCACCTCATGGAAATGTATCTCTTCAACCGGCTTGTTATGCACCTTTGCCTCAGCTTTTGCAATTTCCCTGAATACCTTCTTGCTGAACTGTTTTACATTACTGTTTAAATCACTGGAATCTATAATTTTTTCAATATCGTTGAGATTTCTGGCATTATGACCGTGCCCATGCTCATGCTCATGGCCATGTCCGTGATTGTGGTTGTGATTTTCCTCCAGAATCACATTTACATCGGTTACTGAAATTGAGTTTTTAAGCTTCTTTTCAAATACAATACTGTAACCCGAAAGATTCAGTTTGGCCAATTCTCGTCTGAAAGCCTCTTCATCAACTCCAAGGTCCATCAGAGCACCTAGTACCATATCTCCGCTGATACCGGAAAAACAATCAAAATACAATACTCTCATAGCTTCAAATCCTCTCTAGTCTTTATTTATCAATGTTGCAAGAAATCCTGCTCCAAATCCGTTATCAATGTTTACCACTCCGATACCTGCTGCACAACTGTTGAGCATGGTAAGCAATGCGGACAAACCTCCGAAATTTGCCCCATATCCTACACTGGTAGGAACGGCTATTACGGGCCTGTCCACCAATCCGCTAACTACACTTGCCAGAGCCCCTTCCATTCCGGCCACCACAATAATAACATTGGCTTTCATAATAACATCGGCTTTGGCAAAAAGTCTGTGTATGCCTGCAACTCCAACGTCATATACTCTTTCAACCCACTGTCCCATTGTCTCACAAGTAACGGCAGCTTCTTCGGCCACAGGAATATCCGAAGTCCCGGCGGTAACCACCGCAATCATTTTGGAGGATTTCCCAATATCCCTTTTTTTGACAACAACAATTCTTGCATCCTCATAATAAACAGCATCATCAGTTATCTGCCGTATACTTTCATAAACCTCGACCGACGCTCTTGTAGCCATTATATTGTTGTTCTTTTGCATCAACTTTTCCACAATCCTTTTAATTTGGTCAAGGGTTTTACCTTCACAGTATATAACCTCAGGATAGCCGTTTCGTATATTTCTATGGTGGTCCACCTTTGCAAACCCCAAATCCTCAAAAGGCAAATTCTTAAGTTCGGCTAAAGCTTCATCCACACTCAGTTCTCCGCTTTTAACATTTTCCAGTATTTTTTTTAGAGATTCCGAATCCATAATCCTTCCCCACTTTCTGCTTCTTCATTGCTTGCAATGCTATATCGTCCCAAAATCATAACAGGTTCTAAATTTTCAGTAGTTCTATTAATTTTTTCTTATCTTCGTTGGAAATACTGCCTCTTTTATCTGCCACATCAAGGGTATATTTCCCCAGCATCCTGTATATTGCTTCATACTCCGGAATTTCCTTTAGCAGAGAATCGATATGTTTTTCAATAACCTTATGGTCACCCCGGGAAATAGGTCCTGTCAGAGCATTTATATATCCTAACTTTTCAATATTATCCACAGTGTTTTTCAATAGCGGCAAGAAAGCATCAGCTGCTGTATTTTCATCCATACCGGCCTTTACAAGCAATTGATGCGTAATGTGAAAAAGGGTAACCGTATAATTGGATATAATACATGCAGCAGCATGATATAAATTTTTTTGTTCTTTTTCAATTAATATAAGTTTTCCTTCAAGTTTTTCCACTATTGCTTCAGCATATTTTTTTGCTTCAATGCATCCTTCAAACCCGAAAAAGCAATTAAAAAGCTTTTTCCAGCCGTTATCCCTGTCAGCAAAAGTCTGTATTGGGTGAAAAGAACCGGTAAAGGCACCTAAATCCTCTAAAGGTTTTAATACTTCCGAAGTCAGAGCACCGCTTAAATGCAAAAAAATTTTCCCTTCAATATACTTTTTATTTATGCAAGACGCAATTTCAGCAGCAACAGTGCCTATATGATTATCAGATACTGCCAAAAGGATTGCGTCAGAATTTTTAACAGCAGTCTCCATACTGTTTTCCGTCTCAATTCCGACTTTCCGGCAAAGTAATCTGCACGATTCTTCACTTCTGCTGTAAATACCGCCAATACAAGCTCCTATTTTATTCAAAGCAACAGCAAAAGCGCTGCCCAGCCTTCCCGCACCTATTATTCCTACATTCATTGCAGAAACCCTCCCGACAAACTAAGTCATCCGCTTTTCTAATGATACCACAATCGGTAACTTATATACAGTATTCAGCAAAACTTTATGTATACAACTAAATATAAATATTTTTTTGTGCAACAAAACATCAATGTGGTATAACTGTATATTTTTGTTTTGATATGCATATAAAATTTACAATTCATTTTACTTATGTATTTCACTTATTTTACAATACGTTTAAAATTATTGTATGCTGTTTCCTCTTCTGATATTATAACGTTATATACATCTAATGTTTGATTAAAATCTATCCAAAAGCAGATTTCGGATAAAATTACAGATTCAAAATCATCTGAATCACAAAGAAACTATAAAAATATTATAGAAATATATTTTACATATTGAGGTCGGTGTTCGATGAAAAAAATCTTTATATTAGTATTTATTTTAATGCTATGGGCGTTATTTTCAATCAATGTATATGCAGGAAATCAGTTAAAATTATTTTATAACAATAAGGTTATCAATTTAAGCCAGGAAATAATATTCAGAGGCAATGAATACTTTGTCAATGCGAAAGAACTCACTGCAGTTATCGGTACAAGCTGTAAAATCGACATGGAAAAAAAAGAAATAACTATAAAAACAGAGAATTCCACTGCACATTACGATATAAAAACCTATGATTATAGTGTAGTAGATGCCTCATCCATATCCCACAATTTTCCTGAACTTATAAACCAAACAGTATATCTTCCCTTTACTTTTATATCAGAGTTTTACAATGTTAACATAAAATATGACAAAAAAGCCAATTTGCTTTATTTCTTCCCTAAAGACAGAAAAATCGAATCCTTCGTTAACAGTAAATATTACTATACCCTTACAATTCCGGAAAATCTTTATCTTTCCCTGGATGAATCCTATGACAAATTTGATGTCAGTTCCATATTCCTCGCAAATGAAGATAATACCTTTACCGCTTCAATAATTTGTGATCCTGTAACAAAGACCACCATTAAAAATATGAGATTTTTATTGTCTGATTATGATTCACCGGATGACTATATATTCGATAGAATCGTTGAATATAAACAAAGCTATTTCAGATCCCTCATGGAATCTTATAAAAACGAATTTCTTTTCGGGAACTCAGACAAGCTCTTAAGTGAATCCAATATAAAAATAATCCGGGATTATTCGGAAAAGTTATACGGTCAGAATTCAAACATCATCTTGTTTAATACTATAAGTTCAAACAAGTTTACAAGCTCGGAAGATACCAATTTAATCATAACAATACCCTCTTACGAAAACGAAACCATTTACTCATTGAGTTTTTCAATGCCGAAAGGTACTCTTGACAGCCGCAACATCAGCAACATAAAGCAAATAATCGAAGGCCTTACCATCGATAATCTCGAAAATCCGGAAAAGATTCCTGAAGTACTCTATGACCGAGATTCGATAGAGGCTTCCAACAGAGGAATTTATCCGAACCCTGATACCTATGAAAAAGAATATACTCTTTTAGAAGATACATTAAACTTTTACAGGATAAAGTATCCTTCCTACTATATTCCCTATTTACAAAACAACTTCATTGACAATCACAGCTATCGCAGCTTTAAAATAAACCACACCACATCCTTTTCCGTTACCGTAGAACACTTAGTGGGAGCTCCAGACAAAATCATGAATAAAATCAATTTTCTCAAATCCTATTACGGCAGCAAAATTACCGTTAAAAACATAAAAGATGAAAGTATTGGCGGCAACAGTTTCACTGTATTTGAATATGAACTTGAAAATAACTATACCAAGGAATTTATAACCAATTATTATATATCCAACGGAATTCGGGTATATACAATACAGCTAAAGAGTCTAATGTCAAAACCTTCCGAAAATGTCTTAACCGAGTTTCGAAAAATAGTGGCTTCCTTTGAGTTTACAACACAGCAAAGCCAAAAAGAAATAAACAGAACCATATCTTTTGTCAAGTATTTTAACGAGCGCAACGGATATTCCATATTTTATCCTGATAATTGGAGTATTCAAGACAATTCCCAGGATATTAACTATGACCTTATTGAAATTACCAATCCTAATTTCTCAGGTCCCTTAAGCATTGTGATAAATGAGTCGGAATACACGGCAAAACTTACTGCCACAGAACTGCTGCGATACTTAACAGGCTATGATTCCAGCCTTGGGAAATATTTTAAAAATTATACAACCCCGTATAGCGGCAAGACTTATAAATTACTAAACAGCAATATTGTAACCAATAATGACGTGACAATAGTATATAAACTGGTCAACTATATTGATGAAGGTGATCGGTATAAAATGTGTTATTCCATTGACCTTGTAAAAGACAACAAAATCAATTCTCTGTTTATTTCCGCCAGTGAGTATTTATTCCAGGAAGGCGTTTTGGCAGACAGAGATCTTAATTACATTTTGGAATTCATGACTAAAAGCTTCCAAATTGAAGAAAAAGAAGATGCTCAAATCAATATTGCTGCTGCAGAAGAAAAGAATGAAAAAATAGTATTCATTGAAAACTCTCTCAAAAAAGTTTTCGGTGAACCCACTGCCATAACCTTTGCAAAGAATTTGGATTCCGAAAAAGATGTCCTTGTTTATGTAAACAACACCCCCAAATCTGGAGCTTACAGAATATATTTCGACTATAACTACAGAAAAATTCAAGTAATATCCAGAGTTCTGACCGACGATATTGAAAAAGCAGCGAGGGAAAAAATGATGGATTTATTGAAAGACAAATACATCCATGATCTCTCAATAAACAGTTATGATTTGACTATAACTGTAAAATACTCAGAAACTTCTTACTCTTATCCGGTAAATAAAACCTATTACATTCTCTGCACCCCATCAAAAAAAGGCTACACCATTGACTTTGTAAGGAAGCTGGATATCCAGAGCGTTAAGGAAATATGCAAAAACTTCCTTGACAATCAATACCTTACAGATGTTAAAATCAGTATGCCAAAAAACTACAGTTATTCAAATGAAAACAGAAACAAATATTTTTATGAAAAACGTGTTATTCCTATATACGCAGAATTTGACGGTCAATCCGGACACTTTTATCTGGAACTTGACCCGGTAACCGACTCTGTAAAAATATTAGCATACATTTCAAGTACTGAGTTGAAAGAAAAAATTGAAGAGCATTATTACTTAATCGACCCAACTTCCAAAGTTGAAAGTTTCCAACATGCCAAGCTTGACAATTTTTCCTTCGATGTGACAGTAACTTCTCAAACTAATAATGTGACAAAAGAAGTATTATATATGTACTACGACCAGGAATTAGTCTTTCTTTCAAAAGATCCATACTTCTCTGGAGTTGTTGTACAGAAATAGTATTTGTTTTTTCACTGTTTCAATAAAGAAACCAATCAAAAAGCCACCTGCATTACAGGCAAGTGGCTTTTTATACTATCTCATATACTATAGCAAAAAACTATCCAATACTTGTTCAGGAAGCAGAATTGCAATGTATTAAGTATGAATTTATAAAACCGTCCAAGTCTCCATCCATAACATCATCCACGTTTATTTGTTCATAATTCGTTCTATGGTCTTTGACCAGGGTATAAGGACAAAATACATAAGACCTTATTTGGCTTCCCCAGGCAATCTCCATCTGGACACCTTTCAGTTCTTCTATCTTCTCCTTTTTCTCTCGTTCTTTAAGTTCGAGAAGTTTTGCTTTCAACATCTTCATTGCGGTATCCTTATTCTGAAATTGAGACCGCTCGGTTTGACATGATACAACTATACCAGTGGGAATATGTGTAATTCTTACTGCCGATTCAGTTTTATTGATATGCTGACCTCCAGCACCGCTGGCACGGTAGGTATCTATTTTCAAATCTTCCGGATTTATATTTATTTCAACATCATCACTCAGTTCGGGCATTACATCGCAGGAAGCAAAAGACGTATGCCTCCTTCCCGAAGCATCAAAGGGTGAAATGCGCACAAGTCTGTGTATTCCCTTTTCAGACTTCAAATATCCATAGGCGTTTTCACCTATGACATTGATAGTAACACTTTTGATTCCCGCTTCTTCTCCATCAAGAATGTCTAAAATTTTAACAGTAAAACCTTTTCTCTCAGCCCAGCGGGTAAACATTCTAAGTAACATTTGAACCCAATCCTGTGCTTCAGTCCCTCCAGCTCCAGCATGAAGCGTCAATATTGCATTGTTCTTGTCGTAGGGACCTGTCAGCAAAGTTTCCAATCTCAAAGTTTCAAAATCCTTTTTAAATTTTTTAAAACTCTCCTCAACTTCGGGCAATACACTGTCGTCCTCTTCTTCCATACCAAGTTCGCACAGTGTCTTTACATCTTCCCATTCCTGAGTCAGTTTATTATATCTTTCCACCTTGTCTTTCAAGTTCTTGATTCTCTGTAATATCTTTTGCGAATTCTCAACATCATTCCAAAAATCCGGTTCCAATGTTTTATGTTCCAACTCTTCTATCTCGTTGCTTATTTTAGCAATGTCAAAGAGAAGCCCCCATTTCCTTTAAAGCATCCTCAAATCCGTCAATCTCCAGCTTTAACTGTTCCAATTCCAACAAATTTATCAACTCCTTGAATAGTTTTATTCATAATTTTATATTATTAACAGGCAACTGTCTACCTAAATATTTATTCCATAGTTATTTAGCTAAACAACAATACCGATTTTCATCAAATTGCTTTGCTGATTTCTTTTTAATTCGGGAAATAATTTTATCAGAAATATTAAACCTTTAATTGGATGTCTTGCTGTTATTCTTTATGCTTTCCACCAACGGCTTTAGCACTTCCACAGGAAGCCCAGCCTCTTGTATTTCTTTTGCCAATTTAATATACGGAATACTGCTTTCCTTGACAATCCATCTTCTGATATCGTCATCAAACATATCCAATATATTTGAAGCCTCTTCGGCCTTCTCGGCCTCTTTTTGCTGGCTTAGTTCCCTAAGATAAAGTTCTTTCTCCTTTTCATAAGTTTCAGGGGTATTATAACGGTAAAAAAACGAATCTCTTACCTGTGCATATTTCGCAAGAATTTTAATAGTACCTACAAAAGGCATTCTCTCTCCTTTTGCATATTTTTCCAGCATATCAGGGAATATTAATGCTCCTACCTTCTCACTGATATCCTTTGACAACTCTTGATACGTAAAATTACCTCTTATCAAATCAATATTATTTCCCACGGTTAGAGCATTTACATCTCTGCATTTTGATCTTCCCAGGATATAATCAATGGAAACTCCGAAATAATCGGCAAGCTTTTTGAGAATTTCATAATCAGGTTCTCTTTTGGCAAGTTCATAGGAAGCTACTGCCTGGCGCGTAATGCCTAAATAGTCAGCTATATCTTTCTGGGATAACCGACTTTGTTCTCTAAGTTGTTTAAGCATTGACGCAAAAGACATTTTTTCCACCCCGAAAAATCAATTTTAGTTTATTTTACATGTAAATTGATAATAATGCAACATTTTGATTACATTTTTTGTATTTTTTATTGACAGCAACAAAATGTTGCTATATAATATGTATAAAAGTAATAAGTAATAGAAATGCTCTTTAAAATTTCAGAATATTATTTTAAATTAATTTTAACATAGGGAATTGCTAATATACAAGTTTTTGTTTTAAATATATATAAAGCTATAAAGCGTGGCCATGCTTTATAAAATCAAAAAAAGTTTTTGTGGAGGTTGATGCCTTGACTAGAATTGAAAATCTCAGGGAAAAGTTATATAATGTAATGGATCACGGTGATGGCTGTGAAATCCTAGCTACCAGCCAGGAACTGGATGATCTCATAGTTCTCTATATGAAGCTTCAGTTAAGTACCCGAACAGATTACTCCTTGTAATTTGATTTATAAATTACAAGCTATAAACTGTAGCGCTACAATTTATTAGTCATCCTGCACAATTTTATATAAATCCAAAAAAATTCGTACTATAATCAACTATAGTACGAATTTTTTTATGGCATAGGCAACACCGTCTTCATCATTTGACGGAGCAACAAAATCACAAATCTTTTTTACTTTATCTTCGGCATTTCCCATAGCTACACTAAATCCGGCATACTCAAGCATTGAACAGTCATTTTCATTATCACCGATGGCAAGGATTTCTTCACGGTCAATATTGAATTTTTGGGAAATTATTTCCAAAGCTTTCCCCTTGCTTACACCACGGTTCAAAATCTCAAAGTTATCGTAATTTGAGCTAACCACCTCTATAGTATCGATATTTTCCACATATCTTCTAACTCTGGTTAACTCCTCCGGCTCCGAGGACATAACAACAATTTTGGCAGGTTCCCCGGTGCTATTAATTATTACATCCTTCACCGATTCAACCACTTTTACATCGACGCGGAAATCACTTCTTAAATCCTTGCTCTTTATCATATAATACAAAGCAGCGTAATCAAGCTTTTCAGCATACATAACATCATCAATGTAAGTATGAAAATAAATCCCCTCTTTGCTAAGTAAGTCTACAACCCTAACACAGTCTTCCTTTGAAAGCATATTTGAATAATACACTTTATCGGTTCTGACATCTCTTATCATGGCACCGTTACAAACAACCATCGGTCCTTCTATAGCCAACTGCTCTGCAAATACTTTTGCCCCGGCATAAATCCTACCGGAGCAAATTAAGACTTTTATTCCTTTTTCAACTGCATATTTTATATATTTCTTATTCTCCTGCGAAATTTCCTTATTGGAATTTAACAGTGTACCGTCAAGATCAATAGCTATCATTTTATACATTTCTCTGTTCCTCACCTATGTCTTTCCACAAACCTCTTTATCCTTTTTAAAGCCTCTACTATATTTTCCATGGAATTTGAATAACAAACCCTTACAAAACCTTCACCGCAATCACCAAAAGCAACTCCCGGAACAACAGCTACTTTTTCCTCCATCAGCAAAGTCTCACAGAACTCATTTGAACTCATATTGGTAGATTTTATGGACGGAAATATGTAAAATGCACCGAAAGGTTCAAAACATTCAAGCCCGGCATTTCTAAATCCATCGAGCACAACTCTTCTTCTTCTGTTATATTCCCTTCTCATAGCCTGAACATCTTCATCACCGTTTTTTAATGCTTCTATAGCTGCATACTGGGCAGTTGTGGGAGAACACATTATTGCGTACTGGTGTATCTTATACATTGCGGCAATTAAATCAGGATGTCCTAAAGCATACCCCAGTCTCCATCCTGTCATGGCATATGCCTTGGAAAAACCGTTTATATATATGGTTTTATCCTTCATTTCAGGATAGCTTGCTATAGAGACATGCTCACACTCATATGTAAGTTCCGAGTATATTTCATCGGAAAGTACTATAATATCTTTATCTTTCAATACCTCGACAATCTTATCGAGGTCCTCCTTTGTCATTATTGCACCGGTAGGGTTATTGGGAAACGGTAAAATAAGTACTTTAGTTTTTGGAGTTATGGCCCTTTCCAAAAGCTCCGGTGTAAGTTTGAACTGATCTTCAGCTCTCAGATTGACTATTACCGGTGTAGCTCCTGTCAAACGTATGCAAGCTTTGTAAGCTACAAAACTGGGTTCCGGAAGTATTACCTCATCTCCCGGACCAACAAGGGCTCTTAGAGCAAGGTCAATGGCTTCACTTCCGCCTACAGTGGCAATAACCTGAGTTTTGGGACAGTAATCCAAGTTATATCTTCTCTTCAAATACCGGCATATTTCCTCACGAAGTTCAATAAATCCGGAATTGGGCGAATAGTGAGTATGACCCTTCTCCAATGAATATATGCCTGCTTCTCTTATACGCCAGGGTGTAACAAAATCCGGTTCTCCTATACTCAAAGATATGGCATCTTTCATTTCGTTTACCAAATCGAAAAATTTCCTGATTCCCGAAGGAGGCAAATCCCTTACTTCCGGGACTAACATATCCCTTATATTCATAATATAACTGCCTCCCTGTCGTCCTTGTAATCTTTTTCAAATACCACTCCATTATCTTTATATTTTTTCAATACAAAATGAGTGGATGTACTAAGCACCGACTCTAAAGGAGATAATTTTTCCGCGACAAACAAAGCTACTTCTTTCATTGTTTTTCCTTCAACAATAACAGTCAGGTCAAACCCGCCGGACATCAAATAACATGCTTTTACCTCAGGAAACTTATATATACGTTCTGCAACCTTATCAAACCCCTGTCCTCTCTGGGGAGTAACTTTTACCTCTATTAATGCCACTACACTTTCTTTTGAAGTCTTCTCCCAATTTATCATTGATGTATATCCTAAAATAATACCTTCTTCTTCATATTTTTTTATTGCCTGTCTGACTTCTTCAGCACTTTTATTCAGCATAACCGCTATTTCTTCGCATGTTGCTTTGCTATTCTTTTCTAGAATCTCCAAAATTTCTTCCATAACCAAAGCCCCTCCTCGATAATCTATATAATATATTTATAATATAATATTTATAACTTACTTGGTATACTTATATAACAATAACTATAAATTAAACAATAAAAAAATATATAAAAAACTCCTTCATCCCCTGAAGGGACGAAGAAGCACTTGCGCTATCATCCTGCTTTACACTAATGCGGTGCGTTCTCAATTCAGTATTAATTTTAATTGGAAAATTTAAATTAATACTGGTTATTTATAACGTAAGGAAATACCATCCTATATTATCAATCCAATAATATAAAAGAGCATTATCACTTTTCATACCTAATTATTAGCAATAATTATACTAAATTAAATAAAACATTGCAATATAATATAATTTTAAATTCCCATAGATATGTCAACAAATTCAAAGCAATTTAAATCTTAATTTATTACAACATAAACATTGGTTTATCAATTAAGTAACCTTAGAAGGTTTCCGAAAGAACGGCTGGTACTTGTTTTGCAAAATTTAAGAATTTTACTTATCATCTGATGAAAGCTTATTTGCAAATCCTTCAATAAACTCAGAAATAATATCTACAGCCTCTTCGTCTACGCTCTTTTCCACATTGTTTTCTTTACTGTCATATGCAACAGATATCTCCTCAGCAGCATCAAGTACCTTGTCCAGTTCTTCCTCATATTTTTTAAGTACTCTTGTAATATCCTGCTTTAGCGATTTAATCTCTTGCTTAATATCAACCAATTTTTCCCTTTCTTTTTCAGTCAAAGCGGAAAGCTTCTTTCTTTCTTCCATAGATTGACTCTTGGCTTCTTCAATTATTGCCTCAGCTTTTTCCTGAGCTTTTATAAGAACATCAGCAATTTTTGCCCTGTCCTCACTTGCCCTTTCTGTCTTTCTGGCAATATCTTCATATTTAATGCGAAATTCCCTGCACTGATTTTTCAACTCTGCAATTTCATTCTCTTTATCCTTAAGTTTATCATCAAACTCTCTAAGAATTTTCTCAATGTAAGAATTAACATCCGACTTCTTAAAACCAAAAAGAGACGTTCCAAATCTTTTTTCTCCAGCCATTTTGGACTCCTCCTGTTTTTAATAAAAAAATTATTAAGGTTTAAAAAGACAACCTTCTAACCCTCATTTTATATAATTCAATATTATTTATTAAATTCCTTCTTTTTTCAAAAAAAACACAAAGGTCTAAACAAAACAAAACTGCAATACGGTTTTCTATTTTAATTATAACCGATAGCAGTTTCATTTTTCAAATAAGTTTTATTGTTCAAATTCCCATTATCATTAATAAAATCAGTTTATATGCTTTTCTAGCAAAGAAATCAGTTCGGATTTAGATCTTGCTCCGATAATTTTTTCAACTACCTCGCCGTTTTTAAATATCATAATTGTAGGAATACTCATCACTCTAAATTTAGCAGCCAGTTCTCCTTCATCGTCCACATTTATTTTTGATATTTTAGCTTTTCCTTCATACTCTTCAGCAAGCTCATCCACAATTGGACCTACAGCTCTGCATGGACCGCACCATGGTGCCCAAAAGTCTACCAAAACCGCTTTATCGGATTTCAGAACCTCCTCATCAAAATTATTTTTGTTAATAATTATAACTTTTTCACTTGCCATAATTAATCCTCCTAACCAGTTTTATTTTTTCCGTTAATTTGCATTAAGCTGTTCCCTCAAAATATATTTACATTACAACCAAATAAAGCTTTAAACTGTATGCATCCTTTAGAGCTGTTGTTCAAAACTAATACTCCGGGTCTTTTAGCCATAAAATTATAATTTCATAAAGTTTTAAATAAAATATCATCACAAGTTCTTAAGTATATTTCTACCCGCTTTACAATTAAGGAAACATTAATCTACAAATCTCAGAAATTTTTGTATTGTATCAAGCAATTCTTCAATAACGACTTCTTCTCTTTCCTTCATTAAAATACTTTGAAGACAAGTTTTTGAATATCTTTGAAGAATAAGACTTCCAACTTTGTTTATCGCAGCTCTGGCAGCTGCTACCTGGGTAAGAATATCCGAACACTGTTTCTCCTCTTCTATCATTTTTTGTATGCCTTTTATTTGCCCCTCAACTCTTCTTAATCTTTTAAGTATCTCCTCTTTAGACACAACTTGATCAATATCCGAAACATTGCTTTCCATAGACTTACCTCCTATACTCGGTATGGGTATAGGATAATTATAGCTGGAAATTTTTTAAATTTCAATATTATTTTTTAATATTTTCAATTGACAGCAATAATTAGCTATGGTTTAACTCAACCATAGCTATATAAATAAAGTGTAAAATAGAAGTTTGTCACGTTATTTCCATAGCATCCAGGGCATTATGCAATCGTTCAAACAACAAACCGGCTACAAACCAGGCAGGTGCATAATCAATTCTCACCAGGTTGTCAATTGCAAACGGTCCTGAATAATACCAGGGATATACACCCAACAGCTTATATAAAATTAAACCGCTTGTATATTCTATACCCCATATAATCACAACCCACAACAGGCTTCTAATCATCCACCTCCAATTACTCAGTATATCATGAATGGGTTCTAGAAACACAGCACAACCATATATGAAAAACATCCAGAGATTTGTATATCCTTGTAGGGTAAGATCCCCTGTTATCAAAGAATGCATTCCCGTCCAAAATATTTCTATTATCCACCCTACAAACCCATAAATAACAAATCTTTTCACCATAGTCTTATTTTTTTCAAAATACTTAATTTTAGTATAGCAATATTTTCATCTCACCATTAATCTTCGAATAATCGGTATGTTCTATCATCAAACCCATACAAACCATATAAAAAATCATTATATAATGTATAATTTTGAATCTTTTTGCCAATTATAGGTATTGTATATCAAGTGAAAAGGAACTAAATACCGATGATAAAAGTAGCAGAATTTAAACTAAACAAAAAAAACTCTTTAATATTTAATACTCTTTCAATATTAATATTCACTTTAGGATTGATATTGTCCGGCTTTAGTTCGGACAGGCTTTTCACATTGGTAAAGAGCAATATGTTGATTTCACTGTTCATACCGATAACAATTGTGTTCATACACGAGGGTATGCATGCTATAGCATATAAAATGTTTGGTGCAAAATTAAAACTCGGATACAGGCATTTTAGCATATACATTACCGATATTTCAGGAAATTTGTTTACGACTAAGCAAATAAGCATAATTATGCTATTTCCTTTATTCTGCATTCCTGCCGTACTTTTTATTGCGGCCGTCATATTTACCGATTACTTACCTTTTCTGGTATTGGCAGTATTAATTAATACAGCCGGTTCCATTGGTGATATAATACTGCTGATTTACATAATTACTAAAGGGAAATCCTGCAGGATAAAAGACGAACTCAACGGATTCAGCATATACAAGGTAAACCTTCCCGGCTCAACATGAATATAAACCGATTTATAAAAATAATAATAAATTATGCCGATAATTTTATTTCCATAAAATTTTAAGTAAACTAAATTTCTTAATTTCCATAAAATACTTAAAATCTCAGATATAAAATGTATTTTGAAGATAAAAATAAACAAAAAAATATAAAAATTTAAATTGCAATATTAAATGCAACACCTATAGTAGAAATCATTTTTTGTTT
>ENA-UPSB01001497-UPSB01001497.1-bioreactor-metagenome-genome-assembly--contig:-NODE-1497-length-26952-cov-59.717924_pt1 | contig 26952 bp, 21 predicted proteins | sample MGYA00238182_ERZ773286 | MGnify/ENA primary metagenome ERZ773286 (study PRJEB29026, sample SAMN07631240) | bioreactor metagenome | isolation source: Switchgrass digestor | place: USA: Dartmouth...
AAGGATTATATAACCAGTATTGGTAATTTAACTTCTAAATTTGCAGAATAGGAGTAATTTAGTTACCGAATACCGTATGTCATTTAAAGTAATTGATTCGCTGTATCTGTATTATCCTAGGAGTAACTTGGTTATAAGCAATTACGGATATTTTGACAAAAATGCCTTTTATGACAAGGATATAATAGAGCAATTAGAGGATAAAGAGATACCAAATTTCGATTGCTTATTCATTAAGAGAAAAATAAATTACCCTGATAATTATAATCAATCTGTTAACAAATACGTCGTTGACGTATTAACAATCGTTAGGCTGGTACCTTTTAATAATAATGGAACATTGTTAATTTTAAACGTTAAGGATGAAATCTTTTCGGATTTTAACGATAGCAATAAAACTTTTGCTAATATGGTTTCGATAATAGATAAAAGCGGTAATGAAATGTTTTCATCTCAATTCTTAAAGAGCAAGCTTGATGAAGAGTTTTACGTCAATGCTCTAAAGTCGATTCCACAAACGTCGGAGTCCGGTTTTTTTACGGTTGATGATCATCTCAATATGACTGTTTTTTATTCTGAATTGAATAAATATGGCTTGAGGACCGTAATGTTTATGCCAAACAATTTTATATATGCTAACTTTGACGTTATGAGGGATATAGTAATTGGTATATTCTTGTTGGTAATAAGTATTTCACTGTCTGTGTCTTACTTTATTACCCAGAAGCTCTATAATCCTATCAGGTCTCTCTTGCTTAAATTCTTGGGGAAAGATAGCAATACCACCAATGTCAAGAGCAAAGATGAATTTGGTGTTATTGAGAAGAGCTATAATTATGTCATGAATCAAAATTTAGAAATCAAGAAAAAGCTTCTAGAGAATTTGCCGTTGTTCAAAGAGTTATTCTTGAGAAATATATTAGATGGTAAAATCAGTGATGTAAAGGTTGTTCATAGCAAGGCAGAATTTTTAGGGATAGATATAAAAAATGCGGTTAGTTTTGCAGTATATGTAATTTTAATAGGGGATCCGGAGATAAAAACTGAAGACGCTTTCCAATTACAATATCTTAAGGAGGTAGTTAGTAGAATTATAAGGAATGAAATTAATAGCAAAAACGTGGAAATTCTACATAACTTTACTGAAGATGATATGATTATCTTAATAAGTTGGAGTAACCACTCCGATGAGGAGGTATTGTTTATACCGGATAGGATAAACGCAGCTATAAAGAATCAATTGGTAGGGGGTAATCTAAACGTATTTATTAGTGTGGGTCTTCCAGTAAATAATATTATGGATCTGTCATATTCCTATACGACTGCCATTGATGCCATAAATTATATGGGGAAAAAGAGCAACGTAATTTATGCCAATGATATAGTACACCTTCCAAGGACACCAAGCCACCTATTGGCAAATGATGAAAAGCAATTATTGCTGAGTATTTTAAACTGCGACCGCAAGAAAGCCATAGATATTTTTGATAAGATAATCAACGATGTAGTAGAAGAAAATGTATCGTATGAATATTTCCAGCAGATAATTATTCAAATATTAAATGATATTCTAAAATTTATAGAAATAAACAACACTTCTACTGCTTTTATGAGGAATAATTTATATAAAGAAGTTCTGAACTTAAAGACAATTAGAAAAACAAGGAATTGGTTCGTAAATCAACTCAACGATATGATAAATTATTTGGAAGCCAATAAAAGCGATCCTTATTCCAAGCTTATTGCAGATATTATTAGCTATATACACAAAAACTATAATAAGGATATAAACCTGGAAATTACTGCACAACATTTTTCGCTATCGAGGCAATATTTTAGTAAGATCTTTTACGAAAAAGTAGGTCAAAGCTTTAATGATTATCTGAATTCGGTTAGATTGGATATGTCGCTTGTATATCTAAAAGAAACCAATGAATCGGTAAAATCCATTGCTGAAAAAGTTGGTTTTAGCAGCAGTCAGTATTATATAAAGCTGTTCAAAGATAAATATGGCCTTACGCCAGGACAATACAGGGAGATAATAAATTCTTCCCGTGAGGTGGACAACCAAGACATAAAATTTGACCATAATAATTCTGTGCATACAAAATTAAAGATGATTGATGTGCGATAACCATTTTATAATTAATCCAGTGATATATAGAAATGGGGGTTATAGGGTAATGAATCACAGTGAACGTTTCAGGGCTATTTTTCGTGGGGAAAAGATTGATAGAATACCTCTGTATTTTTTTGGTACATGGCGTGAAACGAAGATCAGGTGGAAAAACGAAGGGCTTGATACAATTATTGATTTTGATAGCAATGCAGGGCCGCAGGTTCCGGGAATGGATCCCGATTGGGAGTATGGGATGTGGGACTGTCACGGATTGGTGAATGCCAATCCGATTGGTAAAATTGAGCATAAGGTAATTGAAGAAACGGAAGATTATATTATTTATAGGGATACTCTTGGGAATATTATTATGAATAGTAAAAGGGGTAGCACAATTACGCATGCATTGGAATACAGTCTGAAACCCACACGTGAATCATGGGATAATTTCAAAAAATTTCTAAATCCGGACGATCCGAGCAGGTGGGGGAAAGATTGGGAAGCAAAGGCTGAGGAGCTTTCAAAAAGTGGAAAGGTACTCGTTTTCATGGGAGGAAGTATGTATGGGTGGATCCGTAATTGGATGGGCATTGAGGGCATATCCTTTTTAATGTATGATGATCCCAAATTATATGAGGAAATGGTCGATTATTTGACCGAATATTTTATTCAATTAATGTCCCCTGTTTTGAAAAAGGCTTCTTTTGATATGGTGTATTTTTTTGAGGATTGTTGCGGGGTCAATGGCCCCTTATTTTCCCCCGTAATATACAAGAAAATTTTGGACAAGTATTATAAAAAGCTCATTAATTTTTACAAAGAAAATGGAGTTGCCTTTGCATTAGTGGACAGCGATGGGAAGGTGGATGAATTTATACCGCTTTGGTTGGAGTCAGGATTTGACATTATCTTCCCAATTGAGGTGGGAAGCTGGGAAGCCTCTCCCGTAAAATTGAGAAGGCAATTCGGCAGAAAACTAAAAATGTTTGGTGGAGTAAATAAGCATGTCATACCGCAGGGAGAAGATGCTATAAGGAAACACTTAACGGAGCTAAAACCCGTTGTTGATGAAGGAGGATATATTCCTATTCCCGATCATAGAATCCCACCGGAATGTTCATATAAAGATTTTCGGACTTATATTAAAGTTTTTAATGAAGTATTTAATGGTGAATAACCGCCATGAAAATTCGTTTATGCCTCTCGTAAAAAACGCTCCTTTCTGATTTTATCTAGAAAGGAGCTCTTTTATTAATCAAAAACCTCTAACCGTTTATGAGTTGTGCGTACAAGTACTCCGTGATATGATATAATAAAGATAAACATTTCAAAGGGGAGGGTAACTTTATATGACGAACATTCCTGAGGTAAAACTGGGTATTGTGGCGGTAAGCAGGGACTGTTTCCCGGTACAGCTCAGCCAGTCAAGGAGAAAGGCAGTAATTGACGCCTGTGGCCGGAAAGGCATTGCCATTACCGAAATCCAAACGGTGGTAGAGAATGAGAAGGATGTACTTAAAGCTTTGGATGAGCTTAAAGAGGCAAATGTAAATGCTTTGGTCGTGTATTTGGGCAACTTTGGGCCGGAAGGTCCGGAGACCATGCTGGCGCAGAAATTTGCCGGTCCTTCCATGTTTGTGGCTGCAGCTGAGGAGACCGAGGATAACCTGTTTGATGGGCGAGGAGATGCATATTGCGGTATGCTCAATGCTTCATATAACCTGGGGCTACGCAAACTCAATCCGTATATTCCCGAATATCCCGTTGGCACGCCCGATGAAGTTGCGGATATGATTTCGGAATTTGTGGATATTGCAAGGGTGATACTGGGCCTGTCAAAGCTAAAGATTTTCACTTTCGGTCCAAGGCCCCAGGACTTCTTGGCGTGCAATGCCCCCATAAAGCCCTTGTATGATTTAGGGATTGAAGTCATGGAAAATTCCGAACTCGACCTGTTCGAATCTTTTAATCTGCATGCTAACGACCCCAGAATACCATCGGTCATCAAGGATATGGAAGCCGAACTCGGGGAAGGCAACAAATTGCCCGGCATTCTTCCCAAACTGGCGCAGTACGAGCTTACCTTGCTGGACTGGATGGAGAAGCATATCGGCGCGTCGGAATACGCCATATTTGCCAACAAGTGCTGGCCTGCGTTCCAGACCCAATTTGGCTTTGTACCGTGCTATGTGAACTCCAGGTTGGCTTCTCGAGGCATTCCGGTGGCGTGCGAAGTGGATATATATGGCGCTCTGAGCGAGTACATCATTACGTGTGCTACGAGTATGCCGGCAACCCTTCTTGACATAAATAACACCGTTCCCAGAGACATGTATGAAAACAACAGGGATAAATTTGGTGACTACAAGCTAAGTGACCTGTTTATGGGCTTCCACTGCGGCAATACGCCCAAGTGCCATTTGAAAGATGGAGCAATGAAGTATCAGCTTATCATGCACAGGCTTCTGGAGCCGGATAAGGAACCGGATATAACCAGGGGGACCCTGGAAGGGACCATAAGGCCCGGAGCTATTACGTTGTTCAGGTTGCAGGGTACGGCCGATTGCAAGCTGAGAAGCTATGTGGCACAAGGTGAAGTTATAGACGTTGATCCCAGATCATTCGGCGGTATCGGAGTATTTGCCGTGAAGGAAATGGGCAGGTTCTACAGATATGTCTTGATCGGCAAGAGGTATCCGCATCACACCGGCGTTGCCTTCAAACACATAGGCAAGACTTTGTTTGCGGCAATGAAGATGCTGGGAGTGGAGGAAGTGGACTTCAACCAGCCGGCCAATATGCTGTACAAAAATGAGAATCCGTTCAAATAAAATAAGAGATGGAGCAGGTGTAACGCTTTGTTTAAAGGTGCCCAAAAGCCCAAGTATCAATGCCTAAAGGAATATATAATTGAGACTATACGGCAGGAACAGTTGAAATTTGGCGATAGGATTTTTTCCGAAAATGAGCTGGCGGAGAAGTTCAACATCAGCAGGCACACCGTCAGGCAGGCGATTGGGGAACTGGTGAATGAAGGATGGCTTTATAGGCTGCACGGTAAAGGCACTTTTGTGGGTAATGGCCCCTGTGAGAGGCGGGAAAAGACCCATACCATAGGGGTCATTACCACCTATCTCAATGATTATATATTCCCGGCCATCATTTGCGGCATCAACAGCGTGTTGCTGGAACACGGATATAACATGCTGTTGAGCTGTACCTACAATCGGCATGAAATGGAGCGTCTATGCCTTGAAAACTTGAAGGATCACCGCATTGCAGGATTGATAGTTGAGCCCACCAAAAGCGCTTTGCCCAATCCAAATCTGGATTTGTATCGGGAGATAATACAAAAGGAGATTCCCATCTTGTTTATCCACGGTTGTTATGAGGATTTTAATTGCCCCTACGTGGTGGAGGATGATGCCTGGGGTGGCTATATATCTACCAGACATATGATTGAGCTGGGGCATACTAGAATTGGCGGCGTGTTTAAAAAGGACGATATTCAGGGGCATTATAGGTTTGCGGGGTTTAAAAAGGCGCATGAGGAGGCCGGACTTGAGGTTATGCCTTCAAGGGTTTTATGGTTTGATACCGAGCAAGCGGTAAGCTTTGAAAGCAGCCTGAAGGAAAGCCTGGTTGATTTGCTCCGGCGCTGTTCCGGCATTGTATGCTACAATGACCAAATGGCCATCAGGATACTGGATGTATTGAGGGAAATGGATTTGAGCGTGCCTGAGGATGTTTCCCTCGTGAGCTTTGACGATTCGCAGCTCGCCGTGGCTTCCGAAGTTAAGCTCACCACCGTGGCCCATCCGCAGGAGAGGTTGGGGCAGCAAGCAGCAATGGCCTTAATCGATATGATTGAGGGAAGGCAAAAGCGCTGCAGCATAAAGATGAAGCCGGAGCTTATCGTAAGGGGGAGCGTTAAAAAAATAAGCGAAAGGGGGGAGGGGTGATATGGGTAAAAAGTATACGATAGGGGTTGATTTCGGAACTCAATCGGGGCGAGCGGTACTGGTTGAGGTGGATACCGGGGAGGAAGTGGCCACTGCAGTCAAGCAATATCCCCATGGCGTTATGGATGAATACCTGCCTGATGGAAGGACCAGGCTAGAGCCCGATTGGGCGCTTCAGCACCCGCAGGATTACCTCGATGTGCTGGCTGAAACCATTCCGGCGGTGCTTAAAGAGGCGGGAGTCTCCGGAGAAGATGTAATTGGGGTAGGAATTGATTTTACTGCATGTACCGTGCTACCGATAGATAAAGATGGGACACCGCTGTGCTTTTACGAAGAGCTTAAGTTGCATCCCCATGCTTACGCCAAGCTCTGGAAACATCACGCCGCACAGGATGAAGCCAACAGGATGAATCGGATTGCCGCCGAAAGGGGCGAGGAGTTTTTGCAAAGGTATGGCGGCAAGATCTCCTCCGAATGGCTATTCCCCAAGATATGGCAGACGCTCAACGAAGCGCCGGAAATATATGAAAGGGCTGCTAAGTTTATAGAAGCGGCCGATTGGATAGTATACCAGCTGACCGGCCGAGAAAGGCGAAACAGCTGCGCTGCGGGCTATAAGGCATTGTGGCATAAGAAAAAGGGATATCCTTCCAATGATTTCTTCAGGGCTCTGGATCCCAGGCTTGAGAACGTAGTGGATGAGAAACTCAGCAGGGATATATATCCAATAGGTACCAAAGCCGGGGAGGTAACCGAGAGGGCAGCCCATCTGACGGGCCTAAAGCCGGGTACTGCCGTTGCTGTAGGCAATGTGGACGCCCATGTAGCGGTGCCCGCTGTGGGCATTACCGAGGAAGGAAAGATGTTGATGATCATGGGAACTTCCACGTGCCATATGTTGCTAGGGAAGGAAGAAAAGATGGTGCCAGGCATCTGCGGCGTTGTGGAGGATGGGATAGTTCCCGGCTATTTTGGCTATGAAGCCGGTCAGTCGTGCGTAGGGGACCACTTTGAATGGTTTGTCAAAAACTGCGTTCCACCTGCATACGCCCAGGAGGCCAGGGAAAGAGGCATAAGCGTTTACAAGTTGCTGGCCGAGAAGGCGCAGAAGCTAGCGGTTGGCGAGAGCGGCCTTGTAGCGCTTGATTGGTGGAATGGTAACCGCTCGGTGCTGGTGGATGTGGACCTTACGGGGGTAATTGTGGGGTGTACCCTTCTTACAAAGCCCGAGGAGATCTACAGGGCGCTCATAGAGGCCACCGCTTACGGGACCAGGATGATTATCGAGACCTTTGAAGAACACGGCATACCCATCTATGAGCTCTATGCTGCCGGTGGTATTGCCGAGAAGGATCCATTTATGATGCAGATTTATGCCGATGTGACCAACAGGGAGATAAGGATATCGGGTTCTCCTCAAGCGGCTGCTCTTGGCTCTGCCATGTTTGGTGCGGTGGCGGCAGGGAAGGAGCGGGGCGGCTACGATTCCATAGTAGATGCGGCCAAAGTGATGGCAAAGGTAAAGGATACGGTATACAGGCCCATACCAGAGAATGTAAAAATGTATGACAGGCTTTATACAGAGTACAGGATTTTGCACGATTATTTTGGCAGGGGAGCCAATGACGTAATGAAGCGGCTCAAGGAGATCAAAAAGCAGGCTACCGCAATTAAATAGGCGTAGCTTTTGAGCGTTGCACTGGAGGGATGAAATGGCAGTCGATCATAAAGGCTTGGACCGCTTAAACAGCGTGGCAATAATTACTGATTTTGATGGGACTATTACCGATGTCGATACGAATGATTTGATTTATTTCACCTTCGGAGGGCAGCCCAGTTATGAGATTGAGGAATTGATTGCTCAGGGTAAGCTGGGCGTCAAAGAAGGCGCCATCCAGCATTTCAAAAGAATTCGCCTTACGGAACGAGAATTTTTGGACTACATTTTTCAAAATGCTCGCTTGGATGAAGGTTTCAAGGATTTCTGTAAGTTCATAAGCCAGAAAGGCATTCCACTTACCGTGGTGAGCGGAGGCTACATTAACACCATCTCAAGTTTTTTTGAAAGAGAAGCCATAGACAGCACCAATATAAGGATCTATGCCAACCGCTTGAAATTTAACGGATGTCATATAGAAGCCGTGTTTTTTGATGATAGCGATGAATGTGAGAGCGGGTTAGGCCCTTGCGGGAATTGCAAATTAAGGCGTTTGAGAGAGCTTAGGGCACAGTATCGGACCATAATCTTCATTGGCGATGGAACGACCGATAGGTGCGCGGCCAGTGAGGCGGATATTGTTTTTGCAAAGGGCAGCTTGAGGAAATACTGTGAAGCACGGGGAATCCCGTATATACCGTTTGATAATTTTCATGATGTTTTGCGTTCCCTTAGTACCCTGATTTAGCAAAGAGATGGGCGATAAAGCTTCATTTTCTGCTCTCTTTATGTATATTTTATAATGGGGGGCTGGATATGTTAAATTTACGTTACGGTTTGGCCTATGAGAGCCATAAGCAATGCTACGGGATTGATGGTATAGGATGGGACCCACAGATATTTACCAGGCATGCTATTTCGCTGGTAGCTGCGAGGAGGGATTGGGCTGCTTTTCAGGTGTTGCTCCAATCCGATGAGGAGTTCATGGTGACGGTTGGAGCCGCCGCCGCATTTTCGCCAAGGGGACCTTTAGCTAATGTTAGGCTTGAAGCCGCTGTGGCAGGATGCCCGCAATGGCTTGTGAAGATGAATATCATCGGTTTTGTTGAAGATGATGATAGGCTAATGAAAGCCGATTTATTGCTTAACGATGAGACCGTCTACGTTGAACCCAATAAGGTACAGCCCATATGGGTGGAAGTTGAGGTGCCCGAAGATGCAAAACCCGGTACATATCAGGGCGAGGTTAAGCTGTTCGCTCATGCCATGTTCGAAGATGAAAAGCAAATAGGCTCACTGAAATTTGAGCTAGAAGTCAAAGATGTGTTAATGCCCAGGCCCTGCGAATATAAGTTTTATTTGGACATTTGGCAGCACCTTTCAAATATAGCGCGAAAGCATGAAACGCATCTCTGGAGCGATGAGCATTTCAGGGTAATAGAGGAATATGTAAAAACCCTTGGGGATTTGGGGCAAAAAGCCATAACGGTCATTGCCTCGGAAATTCCCTGGTCGGGACAGCGGTGTTTTAAGGTGACCAACTATTTATCTGACCTCTTTGAGTATGGTATGGTCAGGGTGATAAAAGACAAGGATGGGCGATTTAAATACGATTTTTCTATAGTGCAGCGTTACGTAGAACTCTGCTTTAGGTATGGCATAGACAAGGAGATAGAGGTATTTGGCCTGGTCAATATCTGGGTATCTCCGGAAGACGGGTACGGAGGGGTTGCCCGGGATTATCCCGATGCCATTAGGGTACGCTATTTTGACGAGGCCGATGGGTGTTATAAATTTATGAAGTCGGCAGAAGAAATTAAAGCATACATAAAGGCCCTGGAGCAATTCTTTATCGAAAAAGGGTGGATAGACAAAGTCAGGGTTGTGGCCGATGAGCCGGCAGATGTTGAGCTGTACAGGCAAAGGATAAACCTCTTGAAGGAGATCGCCCCTGCATTTAAGTACAAAGCCGCCATTAACCATGCGGAGTTCATTGGAGAGTTTAAGGACGAGATACACGATTTCGTTCCGGCGCTTCACTGCGTATGTGATCAATGGGACCTTGTAAATGAGCTAAAAGACAACGTAAAAGGCAATTTTATGTGGTATGTGTGCTGTAATCCGCTTTATCCCAATACTTTTATCAGCTCTCCTCTCCTGGAAGCCCGTTTAATAGGGATTTTAACCGCATATATGGGGCTGGACGGATTTTTGCGGTGGAATTATACGGTATGGCCAGAGAAGCCTAGAGAGAGGATTTCCTATCGCTTCCCCCATTGGAGGGCGGGCGATACCAATTTTGTTTATCCTGCCAATGATGGACGCCCTATTCTCACTTTGAGATACAAGAATCTTAAGAGAGGTATTGAGGATTTTGAGTTGATCGACATGGTGAGAAGGCTGTGTCCCCAACCGCATGAAAAGCTGGAAGAAGTGTGGAACAGGATCTTCTTCACCCGTAACGTTAAGGACTTGCATCCATCCGGAGATAAAAAGCCGGAGGAATTGTACAGTTTGAACTATGATGATTATAAATATATAAGGACGTTGCTGCTGGAATCCTTGGTCATGGCTTGACTTGCATCTTATCATAAGGGATAATGATTTGGTCGGGCAGGGGTAAGTGCCGTGATAAGGGTAGCCGGTATATTAAGTACGTGGTATGAGATTATGAGGCCTAACCCCTATAGAACTCTGATTTGAAATATGCGGAGCAGCAAAGCTTATCGTAGAGTAATGGGGTTTTTGAATTATTAAAAATAATATGCTCGGGGGGATATCAATGACGCCAAAAGAAAGAGCAGTGGCCGCTTTGACATTAAAGATACCCGATATGGTGCCCACTTTAGAGCTGGAGTTTCAGCTCGAAGAGGAGATGTTTGGACGAAAATTTATTACGGAGGATCTCACCAAAGAAGGCCTGGCCAAACTATCGTGGAATGAGAAGGAAAAGAGGATATACCAGCTTGCCGAATACATGGTGGAGGTATACAGCACCCTTGAATATTCCAGTATACCGGGATTTGTGCTGGGAGATGCCTCGGAGTTTTGGAACGAAGGAGGTCCCCTGCCGGAAGAGACCAAGTTGCTTATCAAATATCTGCGACAGCTTATCGGAGACCAATACATGATCCATTATCACGGCGATGGCACATTTGCGATACCTGATGGCAATGAGATGTATGAGTTTGCCTATGCCATTGCCGATAACCGGGAGGGGGTCAAGGAAAAAGCTGCCAAGATGGCCCAAATAGCTATAGAAAGAAACAAGAGGCTGGCTGACGCAGGGGTGGACTGCTTGATATTATGTGCCGATTACTGCTATAATAGCGGGCCTTTCCTTTCGCCTGCCATGTTTGAGGAATTCATCCAGCCTTATCTGTATAAGATTATCGAAGAAGCGCGTAAATTGGGGTTGTACACCATTAAACATACCGATGGGAACATAATGCCTATACTCCATCAGCTGGTGGAGTGTAACCCTCATGCCCTTCATTCTTTGGATCCGCAGGCTAAGGTGGACATTAAAGTAGTGAAGGAACTGGTAGGGGATAAGGTTTGTCTGTGCGGTAATGTGAACTGTGCGCTGATGCAGACCGGTACCGAAGAGGAAGTTATACAGAGCGCCGAATACGCCCTTACTTACGGTAAGCCGGGTGGAGGATACATTTTCTGCACCAGCAACGTGCCGTTTAAGGGATTACCGCCTGAGAGATATCAGTTAATCCTCGATGTATGGAGAAGCATGAGGAAATATTGAAATAAACGACTATTTTAAACTCTGAAAGCTGGCAAATTATACATTTTAATTGCTCTTGTGAGATCGTAATTAGGGTTATATAAATCTTTTGATGTCATAAGAAAATTTAAAAAATTAAGTGTGATGAGCTAAAGCCAGATATTTTACACTGAAGATATAAATCAATTGATTTAATAGAGGATACTGGGCATTTCTGGGTTAAATCATACTGTTTGGGAGGAAAATCATGAATAGACTGTTACACCAGCCGGCATTCCGTCAATTCTCCATAAGGGAAATCCGCCCTGAAGGGTGGTTGCTAAATCAGCTTAGGATACAAGCCAACGGGCTGTCGGGCAATCTGGATAAATTCTGGCCCGATATAAAGGATAGCCAGTGGATTGGTGGCAATGCAGAAGGCTGGGAACGCCTACCCTACTGGCTTGATGGTTTTATACCGCTGGCCTGGCTGCTTGATGATGAGGAGATGAAGGCCCGCGCATGCCGCTATATGGATATTATAATTTCCAATCAGGCTCCGGACGGGTGGATTTGTCCTGAGAAGGAAAGAGGCAAGGGACGGGCACAGTACGACCTATGGGCCATGTTTCTTATTCTGAAAGTACTGGTGCTTTACCATGATGCCATAGGCGATCAGCGCGTTGAGGAAGTGGTGCGTAAGGCCTTATTGGCTTTGGACAGGCATATCGACAGAACCACTTTGTTTGGCTGGGCTCAAACGCGGTGGTTTGAAAGCCTTATTTCCATATGGTGGTTATACGAGCGTACCGGAGAGGCATGGCTGTTGGACCTTGCTGCAAAGCTTCATGCCCAGGGATTTGACTGGATAGGGTTTTTCAAGTGCTGGCCGTATAAAAAGCCGGATGAAAAAGGGCGCTGGAGCTTCATGAGCCATGTGGTGAATAACGCCATGATGCTCAAATCGGGTGCGTTGCTGTGGCGATTGACCGGCTTGAGCGAGCATCTCAACAGCGCCGAGCATATGGTAAAACTGTTGGATGAGCATCATGGGATGGTGACCGGGGTATTCACCGGTGATGAGTGCCTGGCCGGTAAAAGCCCCGTGCAGGGCACCGAGCTATGCGCGGTGGTTGAATACATGTATTCTTTGGAGCATCTTCTGGCCATTACCGGACATTCCCATTGGGGTGACCGCCTTGAAAAGATAGCTTACAATGCCCTGCCCGCCACCTTTAGCCCCGATATGTGGACGCACCAGTATGACCAGCAGGTCAACCAGGTGGAATGCAGCCGGCAGGAAGACCCTATCTTTAGAACCAACGGGGGCGAGTCAAACCTGTTTGGGCTGGAGCCCAATTACGGCTGCTGTACTGCTAATTTAAGCCAGGGCTGGCCCAAGCTAGCTCTTTCCACCTTTATGCGCAGCCCTGATGGATTGGTGGCTACGGTCTATGCTCCTTCTACTGTGAATACCAATATCAATGGAGCCGGGGTGAGGGTCACCCTTAAGACGGATTATCCCTTCCGCGATATTTTGAATTTTACCGTAAAGGTTGACCGAGAAGTGGAATTTCCGTTGGATTTAAGGATACCGGCATGGGCAGAGAAGGCAGAGCTCAAGATGGGTGACTTTTCAATGATGCTTCCAAGCGGTTCCTTTTATCGCATCAATCGAAAGTGGAGCGGAGAGACGTCCTTTACCTTGCGGCTTCCCATGGAACCAACCGTAGTAGCACGGCCTAATGGGCTTTACGCCATTACCCGGGGTCCCCTCGTTTATTCCCTGCTCATCAGTGAGAAATGGACGAGGGTGAATGAGGATATACCGGGCAGGGAATTCCCACACTGCGACTACGAGGTATACCCTACAACTCCTTGGAATTACGGCCTGTGCATTGACAAGGATAATATTAAGAAGGATATTGTATTTGAAGAACGGCCTTTAGGCGAATATCCTTTTTCGCCTCAAGGGGCACCCGTGATAGCGCGTACAAAAGGCAAAAAGATCGATTGGGGAATGAAAAACGGTGCTGCATTGCCATATCCAAGGATGACTTGGGTTTCCGATGAGGTGGAGGATATCATACTGATTCCTTATGGATGCACTAACCTCAGGGTTACCGAAATGCCCCTGATTCGATAATTTTTATACGCTATCCCGGAGCAAGGGACGATTACTCTAATGGATTTTCGGTTAACAAAATATAGAAGTATATATGAAAAAATGCTAAAATATAAGTGTTGCTGCTAATCCATACGAATAACCTCTTTGTATTTTAATAGACAGCAATGTTTATTAAAATAAGGGGAGGGGATAGTATGAGAGTAGCGACGCTTACCGTTTTGCCAAGAAATGAAAAGGGCAGAAGGGCGAGGCGGGAGGGGTTTATTCCCGGAGTTGTTTATGGCAGGGAAACCAAGACCCTGCCTGTCAAGTTCGTAAGGCGTGAATTTTTAAGGGTTTTAAGGGAACACGGCGAGAGGCCGAGAGTTAAGCTGTTAATGGCTGATCAAGAGGAGATGGCCCTGGTTAAATACGTGGAGAAAGAGCCCATCACGGGCGAGGTGCTTCATGTGGACCTGCAGCTGGTGGCTTCGGGGCAAAAGATCACCTGCGATATACCCATTAAGTTCATCGGACGGGATAAGTTAAAATCAAAAGGCCTCATACTTCAAGTCAATATAGACAGCATAAACGTTACCGGTGAAGCTTCCATCATTCCCGAGCACTTTATAGTGGACGTGGGCGATAAGAATTATGGTGATGTTGTGACGGTTGAAGACCTGGACGTTCATAGTGGAATACAGATAACCGATCCGCCGGAGGACGCCATAGCTGTTATAACGGCAGCCGAGGCTGGAGCCTCAGGGGAAGGCGAGGGTTCTGAAACTTCTGACAGCTAAGAGGGCAACGCTTAAATCAAGCGTTGCCTTTTTATATCCTTTTAGGGCTATCATATGCAGTTGCCCCAAAGCATATAATATCAAAAGAGCTATATCTGGTATAAGGTGGGAGGAGTATTTGTGAAGTCAAGGCCAAACATAAAGAGCATGTTTGCCGGCAGCAATACGCCCTACGGTTTTGTAAATTACTTCGGAGAGATAGTGGAGTACAATACCAACAGGATATTTATAATAAAAGGTGGACCGGGGGTTGGCAAGTCTACTTTTATGAAAAGGATTAGCAACGCTTTGATCGATATGGGGTATGAAGTCGAATACTTTTTTTGCTCCTCTGATCCCGATTCCCTCGATGCCGTAGCAGTACCGGATTTGAAAGTGGCCATAATGGATGGTACGGCTCCCCACGTGATGGATCCGCGGTATCCGGGTGCTGTCGATGAGATCATTTACTTTGGCGATTACTGGGATGATGATGTGCTGGTGGCCAACAGGGAGCACATAATAAAGTACACAAATAGAATAAAGGATCTGTTCAATACGGCATACAGCCAGCTTAGAGAGGCAAAAACCGCTTATGACGAATGGAAGGGATACGTAAAAAGCTGTGTGGACGGGGTTGAATATCAGCGGAAGGCAGACTTGCTCATTGGAAAGGTATTCAAGAAATTTGACATTTTTGGAAGGGAGGCCAGGGCAAGGCATTACTTTGCCTGTGCAATTACCCCTGACGGCATCAGGGATTATGCCGGGACCCTGCTGGCGCCCGGTATGGATGTATACCCCATTTACGGTGGGCCAGGTTCTGGGGCCAAAGAACTGCTGGACAGGATTGCGCACATAGCCGAATGGCAGGGTCTTTTCACCGAAAGGGCCCATTGCCCCATAGAGCCCGAGGATCTGGATATGGTGATCATACCCGAGCTCAATGTCGCCGTCATAAGTATATGGGAGCCATTTCGGAGTGCCGTGCCCGAAGCCCCGGGAATAAACCTCGGGGAAGGTATCAATTTGTCGGCGTGCTTTAACGAGGCAAAGCTGGATGAAAGGCGCAGGGAGGCCTTATCAAGTGCCCGTGAGAGATTTTTGGAGCTGCTTGATCGAGCCATGAGCAATATTGCGCAGGCAAAGGCTGTTCATGACCAGCTTGAGAGCTACTACATATCGGCTATGGATTTTGAGAAGATCGAACGGGTTGCCCACCAGATTATCCAGCGCGTGCTAAAATATGGGAAGGGCTGATAAAGCCCTTTAATTTTATACAATTTTATGCTCGTTTTTTGTTAGGCTTTTTCTATGGTAACCCCGCTGGTAATGTGGTATAATATAACCAAACCCTAACAATAATTATGGGAGGCGGTCGACATGATACATTTTATCATTGGCCCGAAGGGAAGCGGCAAGACCAAAAAGGTAATTGAAATGGCAAATCGGGCCATAGAGGAAACCAAGGGGAATGTGGTGTTTATCGATGGGGATTATCGGAAGATAACAGGGCTGAAGTACAGGGTTCGGTTCATCAACGCAAGGGAGTTTGATTTGAAGGACCTAAGCGTGTTGTACGGGTTCTTGTGCGGGATCATCGCGAGGGATTACGATATCGAGCATGTTTATATCGATGGGATAATTGAAGATTTAGGGGGAGATGTAAAGAGCATTGAGGATTTTGTGATGAATGTGAAGAAGCTTTCGGACAAATTCAATATACAGTTCGTGATTACCATGAGCGGCACTCCTGAAAGCGTACCTGTTTTCCTGAAGGAATATATGCTGGAAGAAGAATGCATAGCATAAAGGGGCCAAAAAGGAAAACCTAAAGGAAAACAAGGTATCTTAGCCGAGGGAAAGCCCTTGGCTTTCTTTTTGATGATGCCTCCCATATTTTAGAAGCACTTCAAAGAGGAGTTCAACTTCGTAATATCTTAAAAGGATATAGCTGATAAAAAGGGTCTTTTCCCGTAAGCAGGGTCAAGGAAGGGAAAAGCTTTTTTTATTTGACGAGAAGTCTACGGGCTAGTATAATAAATCAAAAGTATCAATATACACTAAATGGCAGGAGATGGGGATGCTGTACAAAAGCACGCGTGGAGGAGATTTAAATCTGCCTTCCATGGAGGTTATCAAACAGGGGATTGCTGGCGATGGAGGGTTGTTTATACCCGACACCATTCCCCGTTTATCCATGGACGACTTCAGGATGCTGGCGCAGAAGGATTACCGTGAAAGGGCTGAAAGGGTTCTTTCTCTGTTTTTGACCGATTATTCGCGGGAGGATTTAACGAGGTGCGTGCATTCGGCCTATAACCAGGAGAAATTCGATGTGCCCGATATCGCGCCCGTATTAAAGCTTAACGACCGTCTTTATATTTTGGAGCTATGGCATGGGCCAACCTGTGCCTTTAAAGACATGGCCCTACAGCTGCTCCCGCATTTGATGGTCACGGCTGCAAAGCGCACCGGGGAAAAGGACGATATTGTGATCCTTGTGGCCACATCGGGGGATACCGGTAAGGCGGCGCTGGAGGGGTTTAAAGACGTCTCTGGGACCCATGTTGTGGTGTTTTACCCCAGGGAAGGGGTGAGCTCCATGCAGCAACTCCAGATGGTAACCCAGGAAGGCGCCAACGTCCATGTGGTAGCTGTAGAGGGAAATTTTGACAGCGCACAGTCGGGTGTAAAGGCCATATTTGCCGACAAGCAGCTGGAACGGAAGATGGAGCAAAATGGGTACCGTTTTTCATCTGCCAATTCCATAAACTGGGGAAGGCTGGTGCCCCAGATAGTTTATTATATATCCGCATGGCTTGACATGCTTAAAGCCGGCGAGGTCTCGGAAGGTGAATACATTGACGTGGTTGTGCCTACCGGCAACTTTGGCAATATTCTGGCAGCCTATTACGCTAAGAAGATGGGGGTGCCGATACACCGCCTGATATGCGCTTCCAACAGGAACAAGATACTTACCGACTTTATCAATACCGGCATATATGACCGGAGAAGGGAATTTTATAAAACCATATCGCCTTCCATGGATATTTTGATATCCAGCAACCTGGAAAGGCTGCTATTCGAGCTTTCAGGTGGCGACCATGGAAGGGTAAAGGCCTGGATGGCCGGCTTGCAAGGCGAGGGCCAATACAGGATAGATAGCCAGGGCCTGCGCAGGCTTCAGGAGGTCTTCTGGGGAGGATATGCCGACGATGCCCAAACCCTTCAGGCCATACGCAGCGCGTATCAGGAATATAATTATATTTTGGATCCCCATACCGCGGTAGGGAAATGGGTTTATGATGAATACAGAAAGCAGACGGGCGATGACCACAAGGCGATACTTGCCTCCACTGCCAGCCCGTTTAAGTTTGCAGGCGATGTCTTGAAGGCCATACAGGGGCAGGATGCAGTAGAGGATGGGAACGAATTTGAATTGCTGGATGTTTTAAGCCGCGTATCGGGCTTAAGGCCCCCTGCAGCCTTAGCGGGCTTGAGAGAGAAGGATATCAGGCATACCCTTTCATGCAGACAGGAGCACATGAAAGATGTGGTAATCCAATTGCTTAAAATCAACGAGGTGTAGATCATGAAGATAGCTTTGGTTCAGTTAAATCCCGTTGTAGGGGATTTGAAGGGAAATGCTTCTAAGATCATAGAGTTTGTAGAAAGGGCCAGGGCTATAAGCTGCGATCTGGTGGTATTCCCTGAGCTCAGCCTGACGGGGTATCCGCCTCAGGGGCTTCTTAAGTCGAAGGATTTCATGCGGGATTGCCAGGCGGCACTGCATCGGGTTGCCGAGCACGCCGAGGGGATAGGGGTGTTGTTGGGCGCAGCTTTACGGGATGATAAAGACAGGCTGTATAATGCCGCATTGCTGATAGAAAATAAAAAAGTGGTGGGGTATACTGCCAAACGCAGGCTAAAGGCTTTTAACGCTTTTAATGAGGCCTGTTATTTTGAGTCCTTTTGTGGAACAGACATATTGACGTTTAGAGGCCACAGGCTGGCTGTGGTGGTGGGAAATCATGCGTTTAGCGATGCACATTACGAGGATGTAGATTTGATCGTCAACATTTCGGCTACTCCCTATCGTTACGGCCAATTTAAGCAGTATGACGACCTTTTGGCGGATATCGCCAAAAAGCTTGGGATCCCCCTGGTATATGTGAACCAGGTGGGAGGCAACGATGACCTGGTGTTTGCAGGTATAAGCAGGGCCTTTAACGAACTAGGGCAATGTATGACGTATGGACAGCCCTTTGCCGAGGATATGGTGGTTTTCGATCCGACTAATGTTAGTTGTCAGTTGCCCGGCTTGCAGGAAGATATCTCGTGGCTGTATAAAGCGTTGGTCCTGGGAGTACGCGACTATTTTTCAAAAAATGGCTTCAAGAAAGCCGTGTTGGGCTTAAGCGGCGGCGTTGATTCGGCTCTGGTAGCGTGTATAATGGCCGATGCCCTGGGGCGAGAAAACGTGCTGGGAGTGTACATGCCTTCCAGGTATTCTTCGGAGCACAGCAAGCAGGATGCCCAAGTTCTGGCGGATAATTTGGGGATACAGTACAGGGTCATTCCCATTGAGTCTATCTTTGGAGAATATCTAAAGGTGTTTAACGGTATGCCGTCGCCTGTAGGCGATTTGGCTGAAGAAAACGTCCAGGCAAGGATCCGGGGCAATTTACTTATGTTTATATCCAATCGGGAAGGAAGGGTACTGGTATCCACCAGCAACAGGTCTGAGGCATCGGTGGGCTACACTACAATATACGGGGATATGTGCGGCGGCCTTGCGCCCATCGCGGATGTGCCCAAAACGGTTGTCTACGATATTTGCAGCTATGTAAATCGCGACAGGGAGGTCATACCCCACAATACTCTGGTTAAGCCGCCGTCGGCCGAGTTGCGGCCCGATCAAAAGGATGAAGATTCTCTGCCGCCATATAACGTCCTGGATGCGGTACTCAGCATGTATATAGACGACGGGCTATCCGTGGACGAAATCGCAAGTAGGGGTTATGACCGCTTGTTGGTGTGCAAAATTTTGAATATGGTGCAGCGCAGCGAGTACAAGCGCAGGCAGGCTCCTTTGGCTATCCGGGTTTTTAGCCCTATAGAGGGAGCCGTTAAAAATCCAGTGGTTCATGGATATCGCTGGGGATGATGTGGTGAGCGTTTTATGGAAGTATATGATATGCGTAGTCCTGAATTGTTTATTCAGGACCTGGTACCGTACATCATGGGGTACTATTACCGCAGCTTTAACAATCAATACATCATGAGTCCCCACAGGCATAAACCGGTGGAAATCATGTATGTCGAACAGGGCGAATGCAGCGTTGAAGTGCAGGAACAGCGGCTGTTTATGCGCAAGGGGGAATTCGTCTTTATAAACGGCAATGTATCCCACTGCCTTTTGGTTGAGGCTGGGCACCCCTGTAAAATCCTGAACATCGAGTTTGTATTCGTGCCCAACAAGGGAGAGTTTTTTTCATTTGGCGCTTTTTGCCGTAAGATATCCGATCCACCCATATGCTTTTTTGAGGATGCGCCGTATTATATTTTAAAGGATACCGAGGAGATTTACTGGCTGCTCAAAAGGATGATAGCCGAACTGGATGGCAATCGCGGTTCGTCACAGATCTCAACCAATCTGCTATTCTGGGAGCTCATGCTGCAGATCGTAAGGATAATAGAGGAACAGCGCCTGGGAAATTCAGATCCCCAGAGGGCTTATGTGCGAAGCGCTATTCACTTTATCAATAAGTCATATCACAGGGATATAAAGGTAGAGGATATTGCAAAGCGTGTCGGGCTCAACAGGAGTTATTTCCACAGGATATTCAAAGAATACGTAGGGGTTACACCGGTTGAATACCTTACGCGCGTGAGGATCAACCGCGCAAAGGATTTGCTTATCAAAACCAATCTCTCCATGAATGAGGTGGCACAAAACATAGGAATAAGTAGCCAGCAATATTTTACCTATCTCTTTAAGAAAGAGACCGGTATGTCTCCTGCAAAATTTAGAAAGCTTTTTGAGGTGGATTATTTTCAACGCGATAGAACTAAGGTCGATGAATCCAGGCATGAATGAGAGTACTTGTATCTATGAAGTAACCTGTCCCGATGGATTTTTCACAGAAATTTAGGAATTTTAAGGGAGGTAATAAATGTTGACCCAAAATCAGATTATGGTCATATACGGCAATCAGCCACAAAAGATGGTCCCACCGTTGCTGGATGCGGTAGGGTTGGTTGACGAGCTAAAAAAGGATTCCGTGATAGGGATTAAGCCCAATCTTGTGGTAGCCAAGCAATCCTCCTCCGGAGCCACCACCGATCCTGAATTGGTGGGGGCAGTGGTGGAATATTTAAAGGCCCACGGGTTTGACAACCTGGTGATAATGGAAAGTTCCTGGGTTGGTGAAAATACCGGACGGGCTTTTAAGGTATGCGGCTACGAGGAGCTTTCCCGCAAATACGACGTTCCGCTTATAGACCTCAAGAAAGATGCTTGCAGAGAAGTCAGGGTGGACGATTTGACCTTGAGGGTGTGCAGCAAACCCCTTGAAGTGGACTATTTAATAAACATGCCGGTGCTAAAGGCCCACTGTCAGACCAAGCTGACATGCGCTCTTAAAAACTTAAAGGGATGCATACCTGACAGCGAGAAAAGGCGCTTTCATACTCTTGGGCTGCATAAACCCATTGCCTGCCTTGGCGCTGCTGTAAGGGCGGATTTGACTATCGTAGACGCCATAGTAGGGGACTTGACCTTTGAAGAGGGAGGCACGCCGGTTCAAATGAACCGAATCATCGCGGGAAAGGACCCCGTACTGATAGACGCATATGCCGCCCAGCTTATAGGGTACGAAAAAGACGATATAGCCTATATTTCCATGGCCGAGAAGCTGGGGGTGGGCTCAGCCGATGTGACGAAGGCTGACATCGTAGAACTAAATCAGGACACAAGCAGCGGCAAGAAATTTGAAGCATCGAGGCGGGTGGCTAGCCTGGCAAAATATGTGGTAGAGAAGGATGCCTGTTCCGCTTGCTACGGAAGTCTCATCTACGCCCTGGAGAGGTTAAGGGAAAGAGGGCAGCTTGGTGGTTTGAAATCTAAATTATATATCGGCCAGGGGTTTAGGGGACAAAAGCTTGAAGGGATCGGGATCGGTTCATGCACCCGCGGATGCAGCACCTATACGCCGGGATGCCCTCCAAAGGCCAGGGATATTGTGGAGTTTTTTGAAAGCCTGCTCAGCCTTTAATACTGGGTTCCTTCTTTTCGTTTCTTATTTTCTTGAGTTACCCGCTTATCGTGGTTAAAAGAATCAGAAACGAAGAAGAAGTTTTGGAAGAAAAGTTAGAAGGTTATTCGCAGTATAAAAAGCGCGTAAAGTACAGGCTGATTCCGTTTATCTGGTAAGCCTGCCCTTGCTACTCAGACCGCTCTTGTGAATAGTATATTGTAACGCACCTTGCTTTTCAGAAGTGGTATTTTATTATGAGAGCCTATATGATGATATTATCAAAAATTAAACATGCGCATAATCTCTAATGGATTGACAAAAATTTTACGTATTGCTAGAATGGTATTAGTTCTAAAAGGGAGTAGCTTTAAAGATAAGATCAACATGCTGGAGAGATCCTCCTGGTCTTATCTGCTTTAACATTTGTTAAAGCAAGCGAGACTTTTAGATTATCGGAATACGGCTGATAATCTAAAAGTCTTTTTTTATTGAGTTAAAAGGGTTGACGTATATTTGCTTATGTTTGGCGGAAGAATTATGGGGAAGCAATCGATTAATTCCATTAGCATGCGCAAAATGAAAAGAGGGGGATTGATATGATTCAAGACATGATTCGGGCATTTCTATTGATATTTGTTGCCGAAATGGGGGACAAGACCCAAATTCTAGCTATGGCATTTGCCACGAGATTTCCCGTAAGAAAAGTGCTGATCGGAATAGGATTGGGAGCTTTTCTAAACCATGGCCTTGCAGTGGTTTTAGGAAGCTATCTATCACGACTGGTGCCCATCGGAACCATTCAGATGATTGCCGGTGCTTTGTTTGTTGGATTTGCATTTTGGACTCTGAAGCCCGAGAAAGAGGAAGGAGAAAAAGAGCAAGGAACGCAGTTTGGACCGATAGTAACGGTTGCCATGGCTTTCTTTTTAGGGGAACTTGGCGATAAAACCCAGTTGACGGCAATCACTTTAGCAGCCGATGCCAAATATCCTGTGATGATCCTGGCAGGAACTGTTTCAGGTATGATAGCCACCGGGGCTTTGGGAATTATGATCGGCAAAAAGCTAGGGGACAAGATTCCAGAATTAGGCATAAAAATACTGGCAGCTTCTATTTTTATGCTCTTCGGACTTCAAAAGCTGTTTCAAGCAGTACCTGCTCGATTTCTGAATATTTATACTGTGGTTCCTTCTATCTGCATACTGGCTTTGATCCTATATCGGATGATACATTCATTGATTCGCAGAAGGCAAGCAGGAATTCAATCCGATTTTATTACAACGGCAAAGCTGCTCCATGATTACTATCTGCACATGAAAGAGGATTTGGACCATATCTGTCTGGGCACGGCATATTGTGGGACATGCCAGGGGAATCAATGCGTTATCGGGCATACAAAAGAGGTGGTACAGTCGGAATTAGACAATCGAGAGTACCAGGCGATACCGCAGGAAAACGAAACAAGTCATTGTAATAAACCTTTTACGGAAGAGAGAGTTTTAGATTGCCTGGTGGACACCCTTTGGGTGATCAGCACCGTTCGGGACGAAAAGAGCTTATCCAAGGCACACTTCATCAGAAACCAGATGGAGATAATTCTCCTGGGCCAACCGATAAAAACATTTGTAGATATTAACTCATACATTGAAGAAGTGAGAAAGTTAGATGCCGTGTTATCCGATAAGATTGTCAGCATGCTTCGAATGAGGAATTCTATAGGGACAAGCAAGGTAACTGCTTGAGATGATGAAGGAGAATACCTCATCTTTTATAAGGATCAAACAGGGATTGTTGCCTGTGCCATCATTAAAAAGAAACCCTTATTGTATAGTTTATTGAGAATAAGCAGCGGAATATGGCCAACTAATAATGAGGAAGTTTCAACTAAGGGTGAACTTCCAGCCGATCTTATGTTTAGCTCATACAATGAGGGCAGGGCATGGGTATTTTGGGGTATTATCAAAGATAGCTCTGTTGCCAAAGTAAAATTAAATGGTAAGAAGGCGACTATTGTAGAAGTTAAGGAATTGAGAATTTGTTATGCTACGGGCAAAGAAAGCACTCCTGTTACTGATTTGGATTACAGATTTTTTGATGAGCAAAGCCAACCCATAATGTAGAATAGCAGGCAGAAAATTGCAGAAATACCTATATAAAGCAGGAGGAGGGCGGGGGGCAAAAACATGCCTATCTTGCAAATGAATTAAAAGGATTCACAGTCATAATTTCATTAATGGTATTTTTATAAACTCCTGCAAGATGAAGTTTGGGTAGAAATTCGTCGCAGATATATGTATAAGGCTGGGGGTAATCTTCCTCGGGTTGACCACACATATACCCAATTCTGTCCTGGCTCAATAGGATTCTGTCCCCGTAACCCGCATCAAGCATCCTTCTTATAAGATTAATATATAGATCATCATTCCCCCCACCGATGTTATCATAGCTAATCCATGCCCCTCTTTTTGCCACCTCAAGGTGAATTTGAAAATCTGCTTCTGCTTGCGCATGGATCCAGATGAAACGGCTTGCATCATATCCAGCTTTTTCAATTATATCCAGCTGATCTTTCACCACACTACCTTTTATGGTATGACTGCCAATAACCGCGTTTGTGGCAACCCCTGCTTTTGCTGCTGCTCTCAAAACCTTTTTTTCACATTCTGTCAATCCATCATCGCCTGCACTCAGCTTGATCCAACCAGCCTGGACACCGCTTCCTTCAATGTCCCCGTTTAGTTCACCTTCCATCCACTCTTTTAGTTCTTGTTCTTCGGCATCGTGTACCCAGCGCGGGATCCACGGTTCTCTATATACCCCTGTGGGAACCAATATCGGAAATGATACTGCTTCGGATACGGCTTTGACAATATCAGCCCGTCTGCCAACCCCTACAGTTGAACATTCGACAATAGCCGTTATTCCCGCTTCCTTCGCCTTAAGCACCGCAGGTGTTACCTGTTTTACAACATGATCAACATCTGCTTGGGCGTATCCGGGAGTATCCCATGTTCGCAGATCAACGAACACATGCTCATGTGAAAGTATAAATCCAATTTCTTCAGCACACTTTTCTCCAAGTGTTGTAATCAACCTTTTCATACAGCCACGTCTCTCCTTTCTTTTAGTATATTCTCGAAAATTTAGCTTTATATTTCGGGGTTCAACTTTGGAGTTTCACCACCAATTATATTTTAGAAACTGTTTATAAAATAATTGAGATGATAAACACACCTAAAGATAAACGAGATTTACCAACGGAATAAAGGCTATAGCAAAGCCAAGTAAAACGTTGATTCAATATAGAACTTTTATTTTTACTCACGATTTTATGATGCTTATGCCGGTATATAGTATTTGTTAAACAAAGAAGTCAGCATAAGTCTTTTTCTCTAATGTCAAATGTGTTATAACAAAAACTATTATACCATGTTGTCGGGGCACATCTCTACTACTAATTTTAAAATATTAGCTTGGACTTGGCACATAAAAATGAGTTCTGGATCTTGAAAAAACCAACGTTTTTGGCTTAAATAAAATACAAGAACACTCATTTATGGTATAATTTATTAATGTTCTATTACAAAGCTTCCAGAATATTGTAAGAAAAAAATAGCTTAGCCCATTAAATTCTCAACTTGTTTTTGATAAAAAGCAAAATAATTGGCTTATACGAAAGCAAGAAGTTAATTGCCAGAAATGACATCTTGGTTTTTTATGAAATTATTTAAGACCGGTTTATTTGCTGTTTTGGAAGTATTTAGAACTCATCTAGTTCATACATCGAGTATTAACTTTGATGCAGAGTTTTCCCAATTAAACCAAAATGAGTTTATTAACAAATCTGACTGAATAGTAAGCTTACTTTAGGTTTTATGATTACTACCATAGAAGATATATATTTATAAAACGGTATTGGAGGTGGAGAGATTGCGAATTGCTCTAATCACATGCACGAGCCGCAAAAAGGCTTATAAATGTCCTGCGAGGGAACTATACTCGGAAAGCCCGAGATTTCGCCTGGCTTATACTTTTGCAAAGCTTGTTGCTAATAAGATCTTTATTCTATCCTCTAAATACGGCTTGGTTCCGGAAGATGCCATTTTAGAACCATATGACGAAACCCTTCATGATAAAAGTCCCCGGGAAAAGCTGGTATGGGCAGAAAGAGTAGTGAAAGAATTGCGAAGAGTCTCTGACCTTGAACGCGATGAGTTTATCATCATAGCAGGAAAGGACTATTATGAAAATCTGCTGCCTCACCTGTCTCATTTTTGGCTCCCTCTTAAAGGAAAAAGCTTGAGAGAATGGGCTCCCGAGCTGGAAAGGTTGATCAATATCGAAAAAGAGACGGACAAAGTCATGGTCTTACATATGCTCTTTAACAGCCTGCCCAGATTGGACTGGACCAAGATAGACCAGATTTCTTATCACAATGGCATATACGTCATGTTTGAAAAGGGCGAAAGCTACTACGGTTTGGATAGAATAGTGCGCATAGGCACCCATCATTCCCAGAATCGTTTGCAGGCCAGGTTGAAATATCATTTTATAGTGGAGGATGCGGATGGTAGTATTTTTCGCAAGAACATCGGCCGCGTTTTTTTAAACAATACCAATAAAGCATATTTACGCGTATGGGATATTGATATGCGCAAGCCTGAGAATGAAGCAAAGTACGGGCATTTAGTAGATAAGAAGTTGGAGGCTGACGTTGAAAGAAAAATTAGTGAATATTTAAGGAACAATATTACCTTTGTTTGTTTCCCGGTAAATGAAAAAGCCGAGCGTCGAAGATTGGAAGAAGGCATGATTGCGCTATTGAACAAGCATCCATGGTTTGGTCCAAGCAGTAGGTGGCTTGGTTTGGGAAGCCCCGTTTCTGAAATTGCAAGAAGCGGCCTTTGGAACATACAGGGTTTGGATGGAAAACCATTGTCCGATGAAGAACTGGAACGGATAAAGTGGCTTACCAGATTTGGAAACGAAAGTTACAATAACAATGTGGTGACGAGGCCGCAAGTCCAAATAGGGGGAAATAGCGTGGTCCCGGTTGATAAGCCTATTCCATCACCGGGTAAAACATCAGCTGATATAAAGGAGTACATAGATCGGCTGATACGGGAAGCAAAATTGCAGGGCAAAGACTACATCGATTTGGTTTCGGGAGAAATTCATAAGCAAATGGGCTTGAAAAACAGAATGCCTGTAGTATGCAATGCTATGTATAGTAAAATGATGCCCGGGGATGAAGTATTGCATACTACCCCCAGCGGTTTTAGCTCAACCATTAGAATAAGGTATTACCTCAGAAATAGATAATGGCATAAAAGAGTTAATAATTCAAT